>JGI994J12354_10002649_pt1 | contig 17208 bp, 16 predicted proteins | sample IntmicLarv3ML3BL_FD_12354 | JGI IMG/M metagenome (IMG submission 12354) | reverse complement strand
AGAACCTTAGGCAAAAAATATGGCAAGCTCGTTCCTGCAATCGGAAATTATCTAAAGGACGTCGACGGAAGTTCTTTTATGGCAGCACTTCGCACAGATGGCAAAGCAAGCTTTGATGTGGATGGCGAAAAAGTTGTTCTGGAAATGGACGATGTTTTGGTTGAGACAGCTGAAAAAGGTGGCTTCGTTTCCAGCGGCGACCATAATTTGACCGTTGTTTTGGACACGAATCTAACGCCTGAATTAGTAGAAGAAGGTTTTGTACGTGAAATCGTGAGCAAAATTCAGACCATGCGTAAAGAGGCGAAATTTGATGTGACCGACCGTATTGTCGTTTATCTCAGCGGCAGCACGAAGGTTTCCGATATTCTTGCGAAAAACGATATTCTCTCGGATGTCTTAGCCAACAACATTATCAATGGCGAAGGCGGATCTTACTCAAAAGAATGGAATATCAACGGTGAAAACGTCACTCTTGGTGTGGAAAAAGCATAAATTTTATACAATCAAAAGACCTCATTCATTTATTGAATGAGGTCTTTTAAAACTTCTTCTATACTTCTCCTCCCACCGCACTTTTTCAAAATAAATGCCGTAACGGAAAATATCTATCCTATGATACCTTTTTGTTGTAAACCTTTCATCGTTTGTACTTCATCAATCGGTTTTCCGACTCCTCGTCCACATATACTTCCAGAAGAACACCCTCTGCCAAATGCTCTTCTTTGATAATTTCACATCGTCCGTGTACCCAGCTAATCAACGCCCCTTCTGTGTAGGGCACAAGTGCCGTTAACGAACTGCGGAAGCTTTGCAGTACTTTCTCAATTGTCTGCAACAACGCATCCATGCCCATACCTGACTTCGCAGAGATTTGCACAATCTCCCCGGCTCGCCCATCCACAGGCAACGGTAACTCAATATCTCGATCCATTTTGTTAAACACAGTCAGCACAGGTGTCTGCGCACACCCTAAATCATCCAGCGTTTTGTATACCACCTGTATATGCTCATCCCGATTGGGATTGGACATGTCTACCACATGCAGCAATACATCGGCATACTTCAACTCTTCCAATGTCGCACGAAACGCCTGAATCAAGTGATGCGGCAACTTCTGTATAAAACCAACGGTATCCGTCAACAAAATGTCTGAGCCACCGGGTAATCCCACTTTTCTTGTTGTAGTATCCAGCGTGGCAAATAATTTGTCTTCCGCCAACACACCCGCTTCTGTCAAAGCATTCAAAATCGTCGATTTCCCTGCATTGGTATATCCGACCAGAGAAATAACAGGCATCCCTTTTTTGTCACGCTGATTTCGCAACAACGCGCGATGCGTTTGAATTTCTTTCGCTTCGCGGTTCAACTCTGCAATGCGCTCTTTGACGTATCGCCTGTCACTCTCAAGCTTCTTCTCTCCCGGCCCCCTTGTGCCGATGCCGCCGCCCAAGCGGCTCATCGAAGCGCCAAGACCTGCCAATCTCGATAACCGATACTTCAGCTGTGCCAACTCAACCTGTATTTTTCCTTCTCCCGAAAGCGCTCTGGCCGCAAAAATGTCCAAAATGACAATCGCTCTATCCATCACCTTCGTCTCCAGCATTCTTTCCAAATTCCTCAACTGTGCCGGAGAAAGCTCATCATCGCAAACAACGCCTGATGCGTCCAAAGCCTGGACCATCATTTTGAGCTCTTCGATCTTCCCTTTTCCAAGGTAATGTCCCGCATGCCGATGCTCTCTTTTTTGTATCATCCGCCCCACTGCCGTCGCACCGGCGGTTTTTACCAATTCCTCTAATTCATCTAAAGACGCATCTATGCCCATCGCAGAGCGGGAATAACGCTCGTCCATATCGGCGCCAAAAAGGATAACTCTCTCCTCTATCTGCATCGTATCGTGCATTTCTTTTATCATAATCTATCCCCCCTCTTACAAGGAATCTCAAATATCCTTTAGCCAAACGCCGTCAAAAGAAAACGCCGCCGAACCGGACATATACACGTGGTTATCTTCTTCCCTCCAGTAAACAGACAATGTCCCGCCGCTCAATTCGACATACACCCTTCGCCCGCACTGTCCGTTTAATACGCACGCTACAACTGCCGCACACGCTCCGGTTCCACAGGCAAGCGTCTCCCCGCTCCCTCTTTCCCAGACGCGCATCTTGATGTGCGATTCATCCACAACTTCGACAAATTCTACATTCACCTTTTGCGGAAACATCGGATTCACCTCAATTTTGCTTCCATAGTACTCCACAGGATACTCGTCTATGTTCGAAACGAACGTCACCGCATGCGGGTTCCCCATGGAAACGCAGGTAAACAAAAAGTCATCTCCATTCACCTGCAATGGCAAATCCAAAATCATACGCCCATTCTTCGCAACAGGAATCTCATTCCCTTCCAACACAGGCGCGCCCATATCTACCGTCACTGAGGTGACCTCGCCACCTTCTATCTCCAAATCCAAATACCTGATTCCGCTCTTTGTCTCGACAGAAATCTTTGTTTGTGTTGTCATTTGGCGTTCATAAACGTATTTTCCAATACAGCGGATGGCATTTCCGCACATCTGCGCCTCAGACCCGTCCAGATTGAACATCTGCATACGAAAATCCGCCTTGCCTGAAGGCAAAATCAATACCAAGCCATCCGCACCAACACCAAAATGCCGTTCGCTCATAGCAATTGCCAACTCCTCAGGATGATCCACCCGTTCTTGAAATCCGTCAATATAAATATAATCGTTTCCGCAGCCTTGCATTTTCGTAAAGCGCATCTCAACTCACCCTCTTTTATGTAAACGACGGCAATCTCTCCGTCGCTATTTATGTTTTTTCCCCAGATATTCCGCATTGCGGGATGCTAAAATGGCATAAAGTGCACCAAAGTCCGAATGCACAAGAACTCGACACAAACTAAAATCCGTGCAACCCATAAAAGTCCCTCCGAAAAAACCGAACGTAACCAGAGCATCCAATCACTTCTGAATAGGTAGTGCCATCTTTCCGCAAGGCGTCTTTTACGAAAAAACTTTTTTGACCATATCGCAAATGTCATATCCCTTCACGTTGCCTACGGCGCTAAAACTCATCTGACTCATATCAAAAATCATATGGATGACTTGCATAACGTCATCGGCACTTACTTTCTCAATTTCGTTAATCACATCTTCCATCGTTTGCACATAACCGTTTAGAAGCAAGGAGGCGCCGGACGCCGTCATTCGGTTTAAGGTACTCTCTGTACCCATAACAAATCCACTAATCATCTGCTCTTTCGTCACCGCCAGCAGCTCTTCCGATATTCCGTTCTCTTTGGCATCAGCGATTTCTCCGGCAATCAGAGAAAATACCTGTTCCATCTGGCTTGGATTCATGCCCGCATAGACGGAAAATAATCCGGCATCTGCAAATGTGGTGATATAGCTATAAATGGAGTATGTCAACCCATGCTCCTCACGGATTTTTTGAAATAATCTCGAGCTCATACCACCACCAAAGATGGTGTTAAACACCGATAGGGCATAGCGCAATTCATGACCACGGCTAAGAGATGGGAAGGCGATACATGTGTGCACCTGCTCCACATCCTTTTCACGAATCACATTTGCACGCATATATGCCGCTTGACTTTGAAAAGGCGTATACGGCGTGTGCCGTTTCACTTGGCCAAAAACACGATTCAACACTTCAAGCATATTCTCCGCCTTGAAATTGCCCGCTACGGACAGTACGATATTATCCGTATGGTAATTTTCCTTCCAGTACGCACGCAACGCCTCCGAAGTGATATTGGAGATGGTCTCTTCCGTGCCCAGTATCGGCATACCCAGACTGCCGCCTTGCCAAACACTGTCTTGCAGTGCGTCATGCACCAGCTCCTCCGGCGCATCTTCATACATATAAATTTCCTCGACAATAACATTCCGCTCTTTGTCCACATCCGCTTCCGCAAACAGCGAATGAAAAAGCATATCGCCCATGACATCCACCGCATGCTCAAAATGTTTATCCAAAACACGCGTATGAAAACATGTGTGATCTTTTGTCGTGTATGCATTGACCTGTCCGCCCAATTTGTCCATCTCCTCGGCAATTTGCTTCGCCGTCCGGCTCTGCGTTCCCTTAAAGAGCATATGCTCAATATAATGAGAAATACCGTTTTCTTCAGGGCGCTCATTTCTCGAGCCATTTTTTACCCAAATACCAAAAGCTATGCTCCTGACATAAGGAATCTCTTCCAATGCAACCATAATACCATTATCTAATTTTCTTATCAAAATCATGCCATCTCTCCTTGGTGTTGCTTCTACTTATCATGTTTCCCAAGAACATTTCTATACATTTTTTTGAAAAAAAGAGGCTATGCAGGAAATACTTCCTCGCCATAGCCTCCTGACTTGTTACGCTCTATTCTTGTGTTTCTTTTTCCATCGCATCTTTGATAGAAAGGTTTAGTCTACCCTGCTTGTCAACCTCAAGCAACTTCACCGTTACAACATCACCGACAGCCAAGACATCTTCCACTTTTTCCACACGCTTCGCAGCAATCTTGGAAATATGAACCAATCCCTCTTTCCCCGGTGCAATTTCAACAAATGCACCAAACGCCATCAATCGTGTAACTGCACCGCTGTAAATGCTACCCGGTTCCGGATCACTTACAATAGCTGTAATCATATCCGCAGCACGCTGAATCTTTTCTGCGTCCATGCCTTTGATATAAATTGTACCGTCATCTTCTGTGTCGATTGCACACTCGGTTTCTTCCACAATTTTCTTGATAACTTTTCCTCTTGCTCCGATTACTTCCGCAATTTTATCCACATGAATATGCATAATTTTGATTTTCGGCGCAAACGGAGACAACTCTGCTCTCGACTCTGCAATCGCTTCGTTCATCACATTTAAAATCACTTCTCTCGCTCTGCCTGTTTGGACAAAAGCCTGCTCAATCATTTCAAATGTCAAACCTTTGATTTTCATATCCATCTGGATAGCAGTGATACCCTCGCTGGTACCGGCCACTTTAAAATCCATGTCGCCAAAGAAATCTTCCACGCCTTGGATATCCGTAATCTCAACGAAGTCACTGTCGTCATCTCCTGTCACCAAACCAACAGAAATGCCTGCAACCGGACGTTTAATCGGCACACCCGCTGCCATTAAAGACAATGTCGACGCACAAATACTGCCCTGAGATGTGGATCCATTGGAGCTTAAAATATCAGAAACCAGACGCATCGCGTATGGGAATTCATCTTCTGTAGGAAGAACCGGCAGCAATGCTCGTTCTGCCAATGCGCCGTGACCAATCTCACGTCTGCCTGCACCTCTGGATGTTTTCGCCTCCCCAACGGAATATCCGGGGAAATTATAATGGTGGATATAACGCTTGCCTGTTTCATTTACATCCAAACCATCCAAACGCTGTCCTTCGCTAATCATACCCAATGTAGTTACGGTTAACGCTTGTGTCTGACCTCTTGAGAAAAGAGCAGAACCATGCACACGAGGAAGCACATCAACCTCCGCGCTAAGCGTTCTGAGCTCTTCGATCCCACGGCCGTCAGGGCGTTTGTGCTCACGTAAAATCATACGTCTTACAGTCATTTTTTCAAGCTTATAGATAATCTCCCCGATAAGAGACGCAATGTTCGCCTCTTCACCGAAAATTTCAACTAATTTTTCAGTTAAGTTCTCTTCTACTTCCTGCTCGATTACGCTGATTTTCGCATCACGTTCTTGCTTCAATTCTGCATAAACTGCATCTTCCATTCTTGCATCCGTCACATAATCCCGCACTAATTTGTACGCATCTTCGTTAACGGTATGCTCTGTGTAGGCCGCTTTTTCTTTGCCTTCTTTCGCAACAATGTCTTGAATGAATTTCACTACTTCAAGATTTGTGTCAAAAGCCAAATGAATCGCTTCCATCATCAAAGCGTCCGGAATTTCATCCGCACCCGCCTCAATCATCATAACCTTGTCTTCCTTGGAAGATACGGTCAAAGAAAGACGTGTGTTTTGTCTCTGCTCTGCATTAGGGTTTACCACCAACTGACCGTCGCAATAGCCAATGTTTACAGAAGAGAGAGGATCCGTAAACGGAATATCAGAAATATTCAATGCCAAAGACGCACCAATCATTGCCACAACCTCAGGAGAACAATCCTGATCCACAGACATAACTGTCGCAACAATCGCAACATCATTTCTGTAGTCCTTCGGAAACAATGGACGCAAAGGTCTGTCAATACATCTGGATGTCAAAACAGCCTTCTCGGAAGGTCTGCCTTCCCTTTTAATAAAACCTCCGGGGATTTTTCCCACAGAGTACATTCTTTCTTCATAATCAATACTCAAAGGAAAAAAATCAATTCCCTCACGAGGTTTGCTCGACGCTGTCGCCGTTACCAAAACCGTTGTGTCACCGTAACGCAATAAAACTGCGCCGTTTGCCTGCTCTGCAACTCTGCCAATTTCTGCGGATAATGTTCTGCCCGCCAAATCCATAGAATAGGTTCTAAACATAATGATTCAGTCTCCTTTTTCTGTTCTTTTTCGCACCATAGATCTTCAGCCTCAAGCACACCGCTCTATGCACGCTATGCACAAAGCTGGAAATCTATAGCGCCGCCTCTATACTTCTCTCCGATAGAAAGAAAAGAGGGGTTTTCCCCCTCTTCTCGTATCTTCTTACTTTCTTAAACCAAGCTCAACAATGATAGCACGGTATCTTTCGATATCCAAATCCTTCAAGTAGTTCAATAAACCTCTTCTTTGACCTACCATCTTCAAAAGACCTCTTCTTGAGTGATGATCTTTTTTGTGCATTTTCAAATGATCTGTTAACATTGTGATTCTTGCTGTTAACAAAGCAATCTGAACTTCCGGAGAACCTGTATCGTTAGGGGTTCTGCCATGTTTTGTAATGATGTCCTGTTTGTTAATCGTTGCCATTTTTATCGGCCTCCTCAAATTGATATATGCATCCCCGCTAACTAAGTGATGGTCGGAGACTCCAAAAACTGAGTTGCGGTTTTACAGCTCTTTTATTTTATCATACACAATACTCGTTTGCAAGCATATTTCCTAGCTTTCTGCCATTTTTGACGCATTTTCCTTTGCCTTTTTGTCAAAAGAAAGTTGAGAAAGCATAACCGCGGCAAAAACAATTACAAAACCAACGCCGATTTTTCTCGTGATCGTCTCCCCGTAAAGAACGGCGGAAAAAGCCACCCCAAAAACGGATTCCAGACTCAGAATAATTGTGCCCACCGTGGGATTTGTATATTTGAATCCAAATGTCTGCAATGACAGGCAAAGCGCCGTTGGAAACAACGCAAGATATACCACGTTTGCCGCTGACTCCATGGTTAAGTTCGTAGGCATACCGCCCGTCAGAATCAATGCCGTCCAACCAATCAATGCCGCAATCACGATTTGGATCATTGTCAGCACCAGTGGATTTCTATCTTTGGAAAATATCGATAATACAATAATATTGAGTCCGAACATAAAGCTGCACAAAAGTGTCAATCCATCTCCCAATGTCATCCGAAAATCTCCGTCCAAAGAGATAAATCCAATTCCAATCAAACACAAAACCGCTGAAATAACATGGTTTCTTTTTGGTTTTTCTTTCACAAAAAACCAATATATAAACGGCATCATCACACAATACGCAGGCGTTAGAAACGCGCTTTTCCCGGGTGTCGTACCCATCGCAAGGCCCATCGTTTGCAGCGCCGAACCGGTCGCCAGCGTGATTCCGGCGAGAAGTCCTCCTTTTAAATACACTTTATCAATGACATGCCACTTTTTTGCAGTTGCGATCAAGAGCAATACGCCCGCAACACTGAAACGTCCTGCTATAATAAACGCTGTCGACAGTTCATCTGCGGCAAATTTTTGAAATACAAACGCACTACCCCATATAATACCCGTTATCAACAGGGCTAAATTCGCCATTAAATTCTTGTTTCTCATTCTCTCACCCAATCCGGAACAACATTGCTCATTCCTCTTCTACCTTCCATGTTTCCTTGTGCTCCCGCAACGCCTCCACACTCGGAAATTTTTTCTCACTTCTTAGAAATTTATAGAAAAATGTCTGCACACACTCACCATAAATCATTTTGTCGAAATCCATCAAATACGTTTCGACAATTTTAACATCCCCGTTTACCGTGGGGTTAATCCCAATGTTTGTCACACCATAATAGTATGTTCCCTGATACAGTGTTTTTGTTGCATAAACACCGTTCGGCGGAAAAAGTTTCAGCGGATGCGCCAGAATATTCACTGTCGGAAATCCAATCGTTCTGCCCAGTTTTTTCCCTTCTGATACGTCTCCCAGAATAAAATACGGCTCAACCAACATGGCATTTGCATCATCCAAGTCTTTTTCAATCAAGCACTGGCGTATCCTTGATGAGCTGACCCGCTCATTTTCATATAAAACGGAAGGTACAGCAATCACCTTAACGCCGCGTTCCTGCCCCAGACGCTGAAGCATTTCATAATTCCCGGAACGATTCGCACCAAAATGATAATTTTCTCCAACAATAAGCACACGGCATTTTAGTTTCTCAAAAATCACTTTCATTGCAAAATCCTCTGCCGGCATACCGGCAAAGTCCTCATCAAAGGGATATTCCACATAAACGTCAATCCCTATCTGCTCCATCGTGAATTTCTTTTCCGACGGAGCCATAATTAGCGCAAAATCCTCTTTTTTGCGAAACACCAGCATCGGATGCGGAGAAAATGTAAATACAACACTTCTCAAGCCCTCTTCTTGTGCAAATTGCTTCGTCAAGCGAACCAGCGCACGATGTCCCATATGTAGACCATCAAAATTCCCCAGCGTAACCGCCGTTGGGCATTCTTGTTCTATATGCACATCTGTAATATGCTCCATTTTTTCTACTCCTTATATCAACATTTTAAACGGTTTGATAAAAAAGGCTTCGTCTTTATCTATTTCGTATAGTCCAACCAATTGATTCTTTGCATCAAAAACCACGACTTTGGCTGCTATCACCGGTTCAATTGTACACTCACACCAATAGTTTTGTTTCACTNTCCCGCCGTTGTAGAGAAGCTTTTCTGCCCGCTCGTCTACAACAATCGCAGGAAAATGATGTAATGCCTCTTTCATCGGCAGCATCATTTCGGCTATTCGGTTCTCTTTTGCAAAATCCCTGATTTCGTCTAGCTTGTATGCCTTTTCCAACGAAAAACTGCCTGTTCTCGTCCGTATAAGGCTCTCCATGTGTCCGCCGCAACCCAATACTTTCCCGATATCTGCACAAAGAGTACGGATATATGTTCCTTTAGANCAATCAATTCGAATTTCTATACGCTCAGGAGACAAGAAATCGAGTATCTCGATGCCATAGANGGTGATATTTCGGGTTTTGCGTTCAATGACCTTACCCTCTCTGGCCANCTCATATAACTTCTTCCCGTTGACCTTCACCGCCGAGTACATAGGCGGTATCTGTTCTAGCTCACCGACAAAAGATGCTATCACTTCCGCGATCTGTTCCCGGGAAACCGTAACATCTCTTTCTTCAAGTACCTCGCCCAAGGCATCCTCCGTGGTCGTAGTTACACCCAGTTTCAAAACCGCCTCATAGGTTTTTTTTCCGTCCATAATCATATCGGAGAGCTTCGTTGCTTTGCCAACACAAATCGGCAAAACACCTTGAGCATCCGGATCCAGCGTTCCTGTATGTCCAACTTTCTTCGTGTTTAACACCTTTCGAATAATAGCAACAACATCATGGGAGGTAAACCCTTTTTCTTTATATACATTTAAAATACCGTCCAAAAAAGGCCCTCCTTATAACATTTTTTCAATTTCTGCCAAAACCATTTCTTTTGCCTGCGCAATCGGAACCGAAATGCTGCAACCGGCGGCCTTAATATGCCCGCCTCCGCCAAATTTCTGTGCCAAAGCACATACATCATATCCATCATGTCCTCGAAAACTGCCCTTAACCTCTGTTGCCGACTTTTCGTAAAGGAAGCATGCGACATTTACGTCCATAACGCCTTTCAGATAATTGATGACCGCATCCATTTCTTTACTGTTTCCGCCCGCTTCTTCCAACTCGGCCATCGTAATGGAGGAAACAATAACCTGCCCGTCAAAATGTAGTTTCGCATTATCCAACGCCTTCGCCATCACCTTCAACTCGCCGTAACTACGGCTATCGAACAACGCCTGATATAGTGCCGTAAACGGAACGCCGATTTCCATCAATCTCGCCGCCATCATCATCGTTGCGGGAGATGTAGACGAATGCCTGAATCCGCCTGTATCATATACCAGACCCATGTACAGCGCCGAAGCAATTTGCGGGTTAACCGGCAAAAATCCATCCAGCAATTCGTAAACAATCTCGCAGGTCGAAGAAGCCTTTGGCAATACATAGTTGAGCTGACCAAAGAAACAATTGCTCTCATGATGATCTATATTAATCGTACGCACCGCTGCAAGAAATACAGGTTCCGCATCTGCCAAGCGTTTCGTATCTCCACAGTCCAACGATATAAATAATTCTGCCCGCTCGCCTTCTTTCCACTCGGCAATCAAGTGACTGCCGGGAATCAAGTCGTATCGTCTCCCGTACGTTTCCAATAACACGGTTACATCTTTTCCGGCATTCTCTAATGCCATTGCCAGTGCCAAAACAGAGCCGATGGCATCACCATCGGGATTTGTATGCCCCGAAAGAACAATTTCTTTCGATTCCATGATTCTCTGACGGATTATGTCGAATGTGTCGTTTCTCATTCTGCATCCCGTCCTTTTAAATCCTTGGAAATCTGACCCATCAACTGCTCCATATGGATAGCATATTCTGCCGACTCATCCAGCTTAAACTGCAATTCCGGTGTAAAGCGCAAATTGATGCGCTCCGCAATCATACGGCGAATGAATCCGCCGGCACTTTTCAGCCCGGTCATTACGCTTTCTTTCTCCGCGTCGCTTCCCAAAACAGAAACATAAATCTTGCTAAACTTCAAATCCGTTGTCGTATCCACACGAACCACACTTGTCATGCTGCCAATCCGCGGATCCTTTAACTCTCCGCGGATAATCTGAGAGACTTCTTTCAGTATTTCATCATTGATTCTTGATATTCTCGTATTTTTTTTCATAATACATATCACCTTCGACCTTACCTTGGCACCTCTACCATTATAAATGCCTCAACCCAGTCGCCTTCCTTTACATCATTGAACTTCTTAAATACCAGACCACATTCAAATCCTGCGGTCACCTCTTTTACGTCATCTTTAAAACGCTTCAAACTATCTAAGTCACCCTCGTGTGCCACCACGCCATCGCGGATGATACGTACCTGACAGTTTCGCACAAACTTGCCGTCTTTCACATAGCTACCCGCAATTGTACCAATATTGGATGCTTTAAACAATTGACGAATTTCAGCGTGCCCGATGACTTTCTCCTCATACACGGGATCCAATAAACCCTTCATTGCTGCCGTGATATCTTCAATCGCGCTATAGATAACACGATATAGGCGCACATCCACCTTCTCTTCATCCGCAAACGATTTTGCCGCAGGCTCCGGCCGCACATTAAATCCGATAATGATTGCATTAGACGCAGAAGCCAGCATAACATCACTTTCCGTAACCGCGCCAACACCGCCATGGATAATACGAACACGCACCTCTTCATTAGACAAACGCTCCAAACTCTGGCGGACTGCCTCTACAGAACCCTGCACATCTGCCTTTACCACAACGTTTAAATCCTTTACATTTCCGCTTTGAATCTGGGAGAACAAATCATCTAAAGACACCTTCTGCGGCGTTTCCTTGATTAAGTTTTCTCTGTTTTTTGCGATGATGCTCTCTGCAACATGTCTTGCTCGCCTCTCGCTCTCGGCCACATAAAAGCTATCGCCTGCCGTAGGTACTTCAGATAACCCCAAAATTTCAACCGGCGTGGATGGTCCTGCCTTCTTCACACGTCTGCCTTTATCATCCGTCATCGCACGAATTTTCCCATAAGCGCTTCCTGCCACAATCGGATCACCGATCTGCAATGTACCATTTTGTACAAGCACTGTCGCAACCGGACCGCGGCCTTTATCCAACTGCGCCTCCACAATTGCACCTCTTGCGTGTTTGTTCGGATTTGCTCTTAATTCCCTCATCTCCGAAACCAAGATAATCATTTCCAAAAGCGTATCTAAACCGTCACCGGAAATTGCCGACACAGGAACGCAAATCGTCTCACCGCCCCAGTCCTCAGAAACCAACTGAAACTCTACCAATTCCTGTTTCACACGATCAGGGTTTGCCGAAACTTTGTCCATTTTGTTGATGGCAACAATGATTTCAACACCTGCCGCCTTTGCATGGTTAATCGCCTCAACCGTTTGCGGCATAACACCGTCATCCGCCGCTACGACCAAAATCGCAATATCTGTAATCTGCGCACCACGCATACGCATTGCTGTAAACGCTTCGTGCCCCGGTGTGTCCAGGAACGTAATCGGCTTACCTTCAATTTGAACGGTATACGCACCGATATGCTGCGTAATGCCACCGGCTTCGCCTTTGGTTACACTGCTGTGACGAATGGCATCCAACAAGGATGTTTTGCCGTGGTCAACATGCCCCATAACAACGACAACCGGAGGACGCTCGGAAAGCAAGCTCTCATCTTCGGCTTCTTCCGCAAATGCCGCCTCCAGAATATCCTGCTCCTCCTCCTGCTCCAAGATAACATGATATTCCTCTGCAATGGCCGCCGCCGTTTCAAAGTCAAGCATCGCATTAACATGCATCATTCTACCCTTTTTCATCAGGTTCATCACAATCTCCGAACTCTTTTTGCCCAGCACCTCGGCCAAATCCCGTATTGTGATATTCTCAGGCACACTCTTGAGCACCGGTTCGGAATTGGCCTCTTTTTCTACCGCCTTCGTCCTCGCCTCTTCTGCCGCCAACGCCGCCTCTTCCATTTCGCGCCTTCTGCGCTCCATCGGGTTCTCTCTTGGCTTTACATCTTTTTTATTGCCTTTTTTCTTATCTTTGTTATTTACATTGTTATTCGGCTTATTACCGCCCATACTATTTTTATTGGCGCCGGTATTGCCGGCATTGCCGCCTCTATTGCTGTTGGCTCCACTGTTAGCGGCATTGCCGCCTTTGTTGTTTCCGCCGTTACTGTTTCCTCTATTACCATTGTTCGAATTATGCGCGCCTGCACTTTGGCCGCCCGTACCAGTGCTTCTATTGCTACTCGTATTTTGGTTTGCACCACTTTTTCTGTTTTGTCCATTTTGGCCTTGCGTTCTATTTTCACCGCCTGGGTTTCTCTGCCCTCCCGCAGGTCTTGCCTCGCGGTTTGCAGACATATCCTTCGGTGCGTCTTTTTTGGGTGCACTTTGTTGCACGCTGTCTTTTTCCGACTTTTGTGCCTTTGGCTGTTCTGATGGTTTCACCTTTGGTTTTTCGGCTTTTTTCGGTTGAAATAACGCCTCCACTCTCTTCGCATCCACATCTGTGATAACACTCATGTGACTGGATGCCTCCAAACCAATTCCGCCCATCTTCGCCATTAATTCTTTATTTGTAACACCTAACTGTTTCGCCAATTCATATATTCGGATTTTACTCATTCACTACACCTCTACTTTCAATAATATTTCCTACTGCTCCAAAATTTGCTGAAGCTTCTCTACAAATCCACNGTCTGTCACTGCAACAATCGCCCGATATTCTTCCCCGATTGCATGACCCAACTCCGATTTNGTGCCGACCTCTATAATAGGAATNCCATAATACAACGCAGAGTTATGAAATTTCTTCTTCGTATTATCTGATGCATCCTTTGCCAGAATCAGCAATTTCGCTTGCGCTTGTCTCACCGCGTTCTCCACCAGTGCCTCGCCTGCCAGCACCATACCCGCGCGCTTCGCAAGTCCCAAAATGGAAAAAAACTTAGCCATTCGCCTCACCCGCCAACTCTGCCATCAATTGCTCATATACCTCAGAGGGAACCGCTGCCTTAAAAGACCGTTCCAGGCCTTTGGACTTCTGTGCCTTCTTCAAACAGTCACCATTGGGGCAAATATACGCACCCCGACCGGGTTTCTTCCCTGTTCGATCCAAACAAAACGTACCTTCGTCACTACCAACGATACGGATTAAATCTTTCTTATTTTTCATTTCTTGACAACCGGTGCATTTTCTGAGGGGAATTTTTCTCTGTTTCATCCTGCCCGCCTCCTTGTACTTATGCTTCTGTCATATCCTCGTCCGGTGCTTCAACCATAGCTTTCGATACATCTGCCGCAGAATCCTCTTCCAAAAAATTCGTTTCTGCCGCTTGCGTTTCGCTCTTGATATCGATTCTCCAACCGGTCAATTTGGCGGATAATCTCGCATTTTGTCCTTCTTTGCCGATTGCCAAAGACAACTGATGATCAGGCACAACAATCTTCGCACTTTGCGCCGCTTCATTTAATGTCACTGCCAGCACCTTGGATGGACTTAACGCCGCCGCAATAAACGCCTTCGGATCCTCGCTCCAATTGATAACATCAATCTTTTCGCCGCCTAACTCACTTACAATCACATTCACGCGATAACCATTTTGTCCAACACATGCACCCAAAGCATCTACATGTTCATCTTTAGAGTATACTGCAATCTTCGTACGGCTGCCCGCCTCTCTTGCAATGCTTTTGATTTCTACTGTGCCATCATATACCTCCGGCACTTCCTGCTCAAATAAACGCTTCACGAGCTCCGGATGCGTTCTGGAAACAAAAATCTGCGGACCTTTTGTCGTCTGCTTCACTTCCAGAACATAAACCTTCATTCGATCCATGAAATTATATTGTTCTGTCGGAATTTGCTCATTGGGCGCCAAGACCGCATCTATCTTACCCATCTGAACAACAATATTCCTTTTCTCTCTTCTCTGAACAATACCCGTCACGATTTCTTTTTCTTTCGTGATATACTGGTTGTAGAGAATCTCTCTTTCCGCCTCACGGAACTTCTGTACAACCACCTGCTTTGCTGTTTGTGCAGAAATTCGTCCGAAATCCTTCGGTGTCACCTCTTCATCCACAATATCGCCCAGTTGGTAATTGGGATTGATTTCTCTCGCTTCCATCAGCAGAATTTCATTTTGGGCATCTTCTACCTCTTCAACAACCACTCTTTGCGCAAAGCACACAACACGCCCCGTTTCACGATCAATCACCACTTTAATATTCTGTCCACTACCGAAGTTTTTCTTGCATGCAGACACCAACGATGCTTCAATCGCCTCAAAAATAATCTCTTTGTCGATTCCTTTTTCTTTCTCAATGAGATTTAATGCCTCCATAAATTCCTTGCTATCCATTTTCCCACGTCCTCCTCTTATATTTAGAAAATCACGGCCAATCTTACACTGGCAACATCTTTTTGTTCAAATGAAATGTCTTTTCCTTCTTCATCTTTAATCGAAATCACTTTATTTTCCAGTCCGAGCAATTCACCTTGATATTGCTTTTGTCCATCCAATGCCTTGTATAATTTTATGTCCACAATTTCACCTTGATATTTTTCGAAATCCACATCCTTTTTCAGTGGTCGATCAATCCCTGGTGAACTAACTTCCAGAATGTACGCCTGCTCTATCGGATCCTTCTCGTCCAATCTCGCCTCCAGTGCACGGCTTACCGCCTCGCAATCCGTAATTCCGACACCGCCTTCTTTGTCAATATAGACACGCAAATACCAGTTTGCACCTTCTTTTGCAAACTCAACATCCACCAATTCTACTTTCGCGGCCTCTGTTATCGCTCCCAACAGCGGCATGATTTTCCCTTCAACAATATTTGTTTTCGCCATATCTGCACCCCTTTTTCTTCCATGCAATAATAAAGAGTGGGCTTTAACCCACTCTCGCTTCCAAATCTATAACTTTACTAATAGGAGTATAGCACCACTTCCTTATAAAAGCAAGGTTTTTCCTTGATTTTATCGGAAAAATATGCATCAAACACACAATTATAATATCCTCTCCAATAGCGGACACACGATAATCGGCAAAAAGATTGCCGGCAGAAAATTCAGAACTTTCAATTTCATGATTCCAAGAATATTTAAGCTCAGCGCAAATATCAACAGCGACCCGACACAAATCATCTTGGCAATCACAACATCTGTTAAAAATGGCGCAATTCCCTGTGATAACAATACAATTCCGCCTTGAAAAAACAGAACGAAAACTGCCGATAGCATAACGCCAAAACCCAGCGAAGAAGCAAAAATGATAGAAGAAATAAAATCCAGCACGGATTTCGTATACAACATTTCATAGTCATGGGACAGCCCCGCCTGCAGTGATCCCACAATCGTCATCGCTCCAACGCAAAACAGTAATGATGCTGTCACAAAACCTTCTGCCAGAGAGACCGTTCCTGCTTGCGTTTGAAATCTCATCTCTAATTTTTTCGCAAATCGATTTAGCTTATCATCCAAATCCAATCCTTCACCGATAATAACGCCTCCGGCTATTGAGATAATCAAAACCAACGTATTATCCCCTTTCAATGTACCTGACAGCCCAATATAAGCGGTACACAAACCCAACCCCATCATTAGCGTCTGCGTTATCCGCTCAGGTATTCCTTTTTTAAATAGCATACCCAATGCGCTGCCCACAACAACCGCCAATACATTCACAATAACCGCTATCATATAATTCTTCCCTTCAAACAAAATACAATTACCCTTGCAAACAACCTTAGCTTACCACGTTCTATGCGCTTTGTCCAGAAACCCAATCTACACGTCAGCGGAAATTTTTATCTTCAAATTGATGGATATAAAATGCGGTTGACAAACTGTATCCCCATTATATCAACGGCATTTCTCCATTCACCTCACCAAAACTTCTTTTCATATCCCCGGAATAAAGCGGCGGTTTTTCAAGACAAAAAAAGACCTCCCCGGAAATTCCAAGGAAGTCTTTTGGTTGCATAATCGCAATAATTAACTATTTGCCTTTGCAGCTTTGTATTTTCTGATTGCATCTGCCAATTTAGGAAGAATCACTTTTACGTCGCCAACAACGCCTAAGTCAGATACTTCAAAAATCGGAGCTGTGTCATTTTTGTTGATGGAAATAACAACTTCG
>JGI994J12354_10002648_pt1 | contig 17210 bp, 19 predicted proteins | sample IntmicLarv3ML3BL_FD_12354 | JGI IMG/M metagenome (IMG submission 12354) | reverse complement strand
ATGTACGAGTAGGCTCCGGGCCCCTGCCCGGGACATATGACACCTTACTCATATCGGGCTCGTGCGGCTCTGCCGCGGCTGTTGCCGTGCCGACAAGCACGGCAATCCCGAACTCGTACCCCTGCGGAAACCCCATACGCTCTTTGAATTCAGCCCCGCGCGCACCCGTCAAAGGAATATTCGCCATACCGCAAATGACACTTCCAAGCCCAAGCGAATGCGCGGCAAGCGCAACGTTCTGACTTAAAATCCCGCAATCCATAGAAGCGTAACCCGACCCGTCCGCAGCAATCATTACCATGCACGGCGCATTATAAAACATCTTCCCGCCGCGCTCCATCATACGGTCATAGCTCGCCTTGTCCTCGGCAGAACCAAGAATGTTCATTGCTTCAGCGTCAAGCTCGTCAATAAAATCCTTATCGGTAATCATAATTACCCTCCACGGCTGAATATTTCTGGCACTTGGCGCGGCTACCGCCGCCAAAGCAAGAGCGTTCACCTGCTCGTCAGAGAGGGGCGTTCCCTCGAAAGAGCGACAGGAAAAGCGTTCGGCGATTGTTTTAAGTGTTTCATTCATGGCATATACTCCTTTTATAATAATTCAGTTTTCCACATATTTATAAGCCGCTCTAAACTCCACGCGGCATTCGCAGGACTTGTCGACGGCATAGAAACCGCAGGCACGGGGATGTCGTTCAAGCGGCAAAAAAGCTGATAAGCTTTCTGCCCGTTACAAAGAATTTTCTGAATAGAACTTCCGTCAACAAGCTCGGCAATATTGTTACCGACAGGATTGCGTATAGACGAATCATCCGAAGCGTGAATTTCACAGCAAGCAACAACATCCCACAAAGCAATGCCGTTCGCAAAAAGCAAGCGCTTCTTTTCCTCGACAGTTTGCGGAACTTCGCTCTCAAAGCACGCTGCAATAACTTGCCAAAAACGGTTGCGCGGGTGGGCGTAGTAAAACCCCTCTTCGCGCGAGCGAACACTCGGCATAGAGCCGAGAATTAATATTCGAGGTTGCTCGCCCGAAACGGGCGGGAATGATGTCGGGTTCACTGTGTTTGCTCCTGTGGCTGAATGTTTAACAATTGAACGAGCCGTTGCAAATCATTATATAATTCTCTTGCCCATTCCCGAAACGGCACATCGTCAGAGCCTATGAGTTCTAAAAGCCAATGCATATTTACTATGTTCCAAATAATGCCGCCTATATGTATATCTTCATCATTTAATGTTTCTATTTGCGCAGAATTTTTATATCTTATTTTTATTTCGTCAGGATTTGCGCCAACATCTTTCGCCTGTGTTAAAAGAACATACAAATCTGTGTAAAAAGGAGAAATTTGTGTGGTTGCCCAATCAATTAAAAATAAGTCGTCATCATATATGAAATTTTTCAAGTGCATATCAAAATGATTTACGAACAATGGCCGAGTTTTATATCTTTCAAAAATATAATCAACTACTGGATATATCGCCCCCATATCAAAAAAGTTGCTTGTTGCTTTAATGTGGTTGTAAATCTTCTCTTTTTTTAATGTATATTTATCAACGATGTTTTTATCTGCAAAAAGCATGTTTTCTCTTGATTTATCATATATTTCCCCTGCTTTTTCGGCGGCTTTATATAAATATATCGCTTTTGGGGCATCTTCACATGTTACTCCTTTCAAATACTCCATGATAAATATATTTTCGTCCGAATTTCCGGTGCTTTCAATTATATTAACATGCGGTATTCCCAACGGCGACAGTATTAAGTTATATATTTCACATTCGTTAGAATGATACGGAAACGAACTAAATCTATTGACAGAAGAGTCATAAAACTCGATTTTTTCGATGTATCTATTTCCACTGAAATCTTCAATCAAATTAGTTTGACAATATCCCCATTTTTTGAGTATCGTTTTATTTTTGATTTCCATATTACTCAAACCTTGCGTTTCTGAATATTTATATATTATTATAGCACAACCCCTGTAAAAACACAAATTTCGCTTCATTTCACTATGACATCACAGATAAAAGTTAAAACAATTGCAGTAATCTTAATTTTATGATACACTTATATATTATGCTAAAAAAGATTTTCAACTACAAAACATTATACGGCTTTGTTCAACTAACAATGATAGGGTCGTGTGTTTTCGTTGCCGTACATATGATACTCGCCCCGACGGTAGCACCCGCCGAAGACGTCACCGTCCGCGTAAAAAGCGACTATCTGCTTATGCTTATCCAGTGCCTTTTGGGCACGCTTGCCCTGTTAATCCCCGGAATACTTCGCCGCATAGCAAAAATAAACATACCGTCCATGATGATAATCATGTATGCCCTGTTCCTATATTGCGCCATATATTTGGGCGAGGTCCGAAATTTTTACTTCGTAATCCCGCACTGGGACGTTGTGCTTCACGCCTTTAGCGGCGCAGCGTTAGGCGCGCTTGGCTTCTCTCTTGTAAGTATTCTGAATAAGTCAGAGTCAATCGAATTCACGCTAAGCCCGCTTTTTGTGGCACTGTTTGCGTTCTGCTTCGCCCTGTCGCTGGGAGTAATATGGGAAGTGTACGAGTTCGCAATAGACAATCTGCTTAACACAAATTCGCAGAAATACGCGCTTGAATACGGCGAAATGCTTGTGGGAAAAGCGGCATTAACCGACACAATGAAAGACCTGATTGTCGACGCGATTGGGGCATTCGCCATTGCAGCGGTCGGCTTCGTGTCGCTTAAATATAAAAAAGGATGGCTTGACCGATTCCGCATAAAGAAGTCATAAAAGGAACGAAAAGAAACATGAACAGAGAAAACGTGCTCCTCATCGTCAACCCTGTGGCAGGACGAAAAGAGTCAAAAAAGATAGTACGCCAAATCGTAACCCTGCTCTGCCGGCACGAATATAGACCGATAGTTTATATCACAGGCAAGAAAGGCGACGCGACTGATTTCGTATTTGAAAACGCATTAGAAGCAACGAGAATAATATGCTGCGGCGGCGACGGAACTCTAAATGAAGTGCTGACAGGCATGCAAAAGCTCGGTAAATATATTCCCGTCGGCTTTGTGCCGACAGGAACAACAAACGACTTCGCCCGTGCACTTCGGCTTCCGACAACCACACACGATGCAATAGAAAACGCTGTGTGCGGAGTGGTAAAAGGCCACGATATCGGGGCGTTTAACGACATCCGCTGCTTCTCATATGTGGCATCTTTCGGCGCATTCACAAAAGTGTCCTACTCCACCCCGCAATGGATGAAAAATCTGATAGGCCACGCCGCGTACATTTTAGGAGGAGTGCTCGATTTAGGAAGCTTTCGCCCCCGCCATGTGAAAGTGGTGGCTGACGGCGAAGAGATAGAAGGCGATTTCGTCTTCGGAAGCGTGTCGAACTCAACAATCCTCGCGGGGCTTGTGAAACTCCCGAAAGCTGATATATCTTTTAACGACGGAAAGTTCGAGCTGATGTTAATCAAATCCCCGAAAAACCGTAAAGAGCTGAAAGCAATCGTGCGAAGCGTCCGCCGAAAGAATTATGACGAGCGGTACATACACTATCTCAAAGCAAGCAAGCTGTCGTTTTGCTTTGAAAAAGGCGCCTCATGGACACTTGACGGCGAATTCGGCGGCGTCCACAAAGACGTGCACATAGAAAACCTTAACGAGGCGGCACAGATTGTAGTGCCAGAGAAATAGGAAACGATGTCCATGAGAAAGATAAAAATAATAAAGCGCGTCCTGCTCGCCCTTGTAAGTGTGATTGTCATTGTCGCGGTGATTGGTTTCGCACTGTTTTATAGCGAACTGCGAAGCCTCTCAACACTAAAAACTCTGGATGAATACGGCATGTACCAAATGACATATCACGGCGATTACGGCTTTGACGATTTTCTGAAAATCGGCGCAAAAAGCGATGACGATATTCAAGCATTTGTATCCAAAAGATTGCTTAAAGGTTTGCCGATTAATATTGACGTAACAGGCGGCGGTTGCACGGTATTCGCGGCAAAACACACAAGTGGGCAAACCATCTTCGGAAGAAATTTCGATTTCACATACTCGCCGTCTTTGCAAGTGTTTACACGTCCGAAAAACGGATACGCTTCGGTATCCACTGTGAATTTATCCTTTGCGGGCTACTCTGAGGATAATCTGCCAAGCGGTCTAAACATAAATAGCTTTTTAACTTTAGCAGCGCCATATCTGCCTTTTGACGGAATGAACGAAAAGGGAGTGGCAATCGCGCTTCTCGCCGTACCCGAGGCGCATCCCGAAAACGACCCGAATAAAATCACGCTTAATACAACGACGGCAATACGGCTTGTTTTAGATAAAGCCGCAAATGTTGACGAAGCTGTGGATTTATTAAGAGAATATAATATCTATTTTTCCGGTGATATCAAGTGCCATTATCTTATCGCAGACAAATCGGGAAAATCCGTGCTTGTCGAGTATTGGGACGGCAAATTGCAGACCGTGACCCCCACCGAAAATTATCAAGTGGCAACAAATTTTATCGCGTATGACGGACTGAATATCGGCGAGGGCTTTGACGAGTTTGACCGTTATGATAGAGTGTCGTCCATATTGAAAGCGGGCAATGGCGCAATTCAAATGGCGCAAGCAACCACTCTTTTATCAAGTGTTGGTGTTTACGGAGAAAGCGGCGAGGATAAACTGCAATGGACGGCGATTTACAATCTTTCGGATTTATCAGGAACAATTTTTGCGCATCGTAATGTAAAAAATCAGACAGCTTTTAAGCTTTTGCCGTAAAAACCGTAAAGAGCTTAAGAAGTCATCATAGAAAACCTTAACGAGGCGGCACAGATTGTAGTGCCCGAGAAGTGAGTAATGAAAAAAGTCTATTTACGAGTGATAAGTTTTACTTGCGATATGGATTGCTTTCAGCGAATTAAGAACACATTTCTTGATATTTGTTCTGAATTACAAATATCAGATATGAGTTTTAGCGAATTAAAGCCCTACTGGAAAATTGATGGCTATGGAGAGCTGGATATTGACTTTACATTTAATCACAAAGCAATAGAAAACTTAAAAACACTCCTATCTACTAGTTGGAAAAACAATGTCACGGATAGCAGGTGGGCGAAAATATTTTGTGACGATATTACTTTTATAGGATTGTCTATATAAGGTATTCCGCAATACTGCGGAATAGAGGTAGAAATATGATACTCAACTACATCACTCTCTTTCCGCTTGTCTGCTTTTACGGAATATACTTCGCAAAACAGATAGCACTTAAAAAACAAGGCGTAGACACAAACCGCCTCGCCAAAGGACAAAAACCAAAACGCACAAGAATAATCGAAACATTCCTGCTGCTTGCCACATTTCTCACCGCAGGAATACAGTTCGCAAGCATCTTTTTCTCTGCCTATATGGGCGCACTCCCGCTGCCGAAAATCGTTCGTCTGATAGGCGTTGGTATCGCCCTTCTCGGAGTACTCGCCTTCCTGCTCGCTATACTTCATATGCAAAGTAACTGGCGTGCAGGAATTGACGAAACACAGCAAACAAACATCGTCACAAACGGAATATATAAACACAGCCGCAACCCCGCGTTCGTCGGGTTTGATCTGCTGTACATAGGCACCGCTCTCGCCCTGCCGAATATGGCACTGCTCGCTTCAGTCTTGATAGCCATCACGCTCTTGCACATTCAAATTCTTGAAGAAGAGAAGTACTTAAAAAAAGCATTCGGCGCGGAGTATACAGAGTACAAAAAGAAAACCCCAAGATATATTTTATTTTAAGGAATTTTAAGGATGACCACTCACGAACTTTTCAAAGTAATCGTATTCGCCTCGCACTTTTCGTTTTTCGCAATAACAGTCCTGCTGTTCCTGCTGAAATTCCACAAAAAAGATAAGCTGAAATTCGTCATGTTCGCGATAACAGCACTGTGGATAGCCTTCGGCACAATAGACTTCGTGCTCGAACTGACAGGGGTCTTATCAATATTAACATCATAAAAAGGATTAACAGATGCCAAGAGCAACAACAAAAGCAGAGCTTATAAAAATGGCGGCAGAGCAGTTCGAAAAAATGTGGGCGCTCGTCGACGGCATGTCCGTCGCAGAGCAAACGAAAGCGTTCAACTTCGGCGACGACTTCGCAAAAAAAGAAGCGCACTGGGACAGAGATAAAAACCTGCGCGACGTGTTCGTGCACCTGTACGAATGGCATAACCTACTGCTCAAGTGGTTAGAAGCAAACCATAAAAAAGGCGAAAAAGCGCCGTTTTTACCCGTACCCTACAACTGGAAAACCTACGGCGAGATGAACGTAAAGTTCTGGGAAAAACACCAAAAAACATCTTACGATAAATCGAAAGATGTTTTAAGAGAAAGCCACAAAAAAGTGATGGCAGAGATTGAAAAGTTTTCGGACGAAGAGCTTTTCACAAAGAAATATTTCCCATGGACAGGCACATCGTCACTCGGACAGTATTGCGTGTCGGCAACCGCAAGCCACTATGACTGGGCAATAAAAAAGATAAAACTGCACATTAAAACGATGTAAGATTATTCCTGACTCGAAAAAGCCGACCCAAAGTCGGCTTTTTCCGCGTCTCGTTTACGAGACGCTTTCCTCTTCTTCATAATAATCCCGCGTAACAACCATCTCAGCGTCCACAAGCTCGGACACAATAGTGCGTTTTATAAGTTTCGTTTCGTCCCCGACCTTTCCCTCATATATTTTTTCTATCGTTTTTACTGTAACAAACCGACCTCTCTTATACTCGTGAAAAGACTCGAAATACTCGCCGGCACCGCATTTTACAAAAGCAGTAACCTGCCCTAACTTTTCGTCCACCCCTACAGAGCAACTGTCGCTAAGTTCTATTAACTCCTCGTTTTCCACAAACTTACCAAGCTCTTTATCCCAAAGCCAGTAATATGTCGGAGAATTATGCGACGTGCCGCCGACAAACTGCCAAAGACTGATGTCAGTATATCCGTCAAAATTCCAATCGTCAAACGAAAAACCGTACATATTCTCTTTTGTGGCATGCTGAGCGGTTTCAAGCCCGCCGATTTCCTGTATCAACTTGCCGTCAGAGTCTGAAATAGTTATCTTCTCAACTCTGTTATTATTTCCGTCAAGATAATACTTACTATCATCGTGATTTAATCTATACTCCTTCTCGGATATGCCTGTAACGTGAAACGAAAATTCAGGCATCTGCTCATTGATTTTGCGATTTACCGCAACATTGATAGAAGTAACAATAGTCGGCGGGAGATCCCCACCGAAGTAATTATAAAACACGGTATCAGTGACGCCCCAAACAATTTCGTCCGTCCAATCGGCAATCCCGCCGAAATCGTACACACTCGTGTACCCCATGCTGATAAGCTCTTTCGCCGCAATGGCACTTCGACGCCCCGTCCTGCAATAAATCAAAATAGTCTGATTTTTGTCGGCAAGCACGCTTTCTGCCTTTTCTGATATCTCATAATCGGGCAGAAGCACCGCATTTCTGATATGTCCGTCGTCGAACTCTTCTTGAGTGCGAACATCCAAAATCACTACGTCCGAGGTCATCATAGCAACCGCCTCGTCAGAAGTGATTTTTTTATATTCAATTTCAGGCTGTGGCAGTGTGCCACAGCCTGAAAGTATGATTGTCAGCATGACAAAGAGAAGAAAGATTGATAATCGTTTCACTTATATATTAAACCACAGGCGGTTGAGTTTGATTCTGATATTGTATGATATATTCTTTGTACATTCTATTCAGCTTCTGAGAAGGTCCGATAGATATACACAAAAAGGTTACGCCCAAGATTGATGTAAGAACCATAAGCGGCTGTCAGCTTCAATAATATCACATGTCTAGCCAATAGTCAAGACGCCCCCTACCCCAAAGCAACATATTTTAGAACATGTTAATAAATTTTTCTACCATTGTCCAAAACGTCTTATTCCCAATCACCAATAAAAGAAATTATTGCATAGCCTTGCTTTGGGTCCGCTTCATACAAACTTCGGTCAGGCAACTTGCTTGGAATCGCTTCGAAAAACGCTTCACCCACATAAGACGAATCTCCATCGGCGACTAAAATTCTGTCGTTAAGCGTGTCGGAAGAAAGACGAACGTCTGTTGCTCCGTCGCCGCTTGTAGTGTCGCCTCTCGTCCCGACAGCTATAATCAGATTTTCACCTTTTTTGAAGTACGAAGTTGCTGCAACCATTCCGACAGAATCGTCACCGCCTCCGCTCCAAAGCTGAAACACATAATAACCGTCATATGGTATTTGAAAAGTGTGAGTTTCCCCCGGAGAAAATGTAAAATGCTCTGCCAAAGTAAACGATATTGAGTATCGCTTGCGAAAAAAGTACTTTGCATAGGAAACATGAAAGGAGCAAGCGACCGAAATGCTTAAGACAACAATCACAAAAAATCCGATTAATTTTTTTAACATTTTACTCTCCCATATATTGTTCCACATCTACAATAAGCTCTGCTTCCGTTATACCTGCCGTCAAATTAAAAGCTACAATAACCAATTGAAATTCAACACTTTCACCGGCTTTGATAATAAATTCGCTTTGGGGTTCCCCGGCTATGAAAATGCTATAAGGCACACCGATGATGTATGGCGCACAATTTACGTCAACCTCCCCATTGTTTGACACAATGAAATCAAAATTCTTCTTCTCTTCACGATCAAAAAAGCTGTGTTGATAATGTTCTTTTTCAGAGCTATCATCAAATTCCTCTGGTGCGATAATTACTACATCAAACTTTGCGATAACAGCCGAATCATTGATGCTAAATGACTGCATAAAGCGTCCAAGAGTTATAGGGAATGTGCACACTACAACCGCCGCCAAAACAATCGCACTCAAAATATACAGTACCTTTCTCTTTGTCATGTTTTATCCTCTCTCAGTTTGTTTAATAGCCACGGCAGTAGAAAAACACAAGCAATAAAGACGACAATCGTCAGAATAACAATCCATTTTACGATTTCGTATGCACCTGCAAAAACAAAATTCACTTTGCCGAGTATTCTTTGCCTGTCAATCTTTTCATCAGAAACGTTGTTCGCGTCACCCTGCGTGATATATCCATCTTGCGAAACTGTCACAATGCGATGAGTCACCATTGCACCGCTGTCTGAAATGTAAGTTACTATGTCGCCTTCTTGATAAAAATCAAGACCTTTTATAATCAACAAGTCGTTCACGGAAATGGTCGGCTGCATACTGCCGCTGTTTATAATCGCACAAGCATAACCCGATTTTACAAAACCGCCCGTTTTTATTTTGCCGACAGATACAAGCGTAGAAAAATTGAAAAACAAAGCGGCAAGCAAAATCGCAACGAAAATTGATATAAAAATTTTCGAAAAAACAGAAATCAGTTTTTTTATCATATCGTTCCTTTTTTCAAATAATATAGGAATGAACGGGTAGAAAGTTGCCCTCCTACCCGTTCTTTTAATTGGTAAGTTTTTAATCAACCTGTATTGCGTTCACCACAATATTTATCGAAACACCTGCTGCTGTGCCTGCCGCCGCATCATAACCCACTTCGTTATCTTTAATGTCGTTTTCTGAAGAAACAAAAATCGGCCATTTCCAATATATTGTTTGTGTGCCGCTGTACACGGCGTTGGGGGAAATAACATCACTTTCCAAAGCACTGTCCAAACTTTCCTTAAACTGTGCAAAATCCGTCCAATTTTCACCGTCAATGCTGAATTCAAGTGGTGCATAACCGCCCCATTCTTCAGAGTATGATAATGAAATATTCGCACTTACCTTGTACGCAACTTCTGCCGTACCGGTAACATTGAATGTGTACTCTCCCTGTGTTCCGGGTGCGATGATTTTTTTACCGTTAGTGTCCGCTTGAACATTTGTGTAAGAATCAGAGAACAAATTTATCTCGTTTGGAACGTTAAGTCCGAATTTTGCAACAACCGCGTTGTCAGAAAGCGTTTTTGAAGTTGAATACCTCGCAAGACTTCCGACAAACGCACCGGTTATTGCAAGCAAAAGAACCAAAAGTCCTATGAGCAAAAAGCGTTTTCTTTTCTTGTTTTCTTTAGTTTTCATACTGTAAATCCTCCTGTTTTTAAAAATGATATTGACTTTGTGATAATATAATACTATAATTATTACAATAAATCAGTTGGATTTACAACGAAAGTGAAATTTTATGAAAATAGATTATTTATCATTGCGTGAAAGCGCTTTATTTGCCGATGTTGGAGAAGAAGAGCTAAAAAAAATATGCGACTGTCTTGCGATGAGAGAAAAGGCAGTCAAAAAAGATTCGTTCGTTTTTCAAGCGGGCGACGATGTTCGGTATGTTTACCTTATCCTATACGGAAGCATGCATATTATAAGCGAAGATTTTTGGGGTAATCGCTCAATCATTGAAACGATGAATGCGAATGTCCTGTTCGGAGAGGCATACGTGTTTGCTTCAAGGAAACATCAATTAGTAAGCGTAATCGCGGCCGAGGATTCGGTGGTTCTTGAAATTGATCCCGAAAAGTTGGTTGCAACCTGTCCCAAGGCGTGCTTGTGCCATGCACAATTGATAAGAAACACACTTAATATTGTATCTGAAAAAATCGTACGACTTACAGAAAAACTGGAACATGTCACACGGCATACAACCCGCGAAAAATTGCTTTCTTATCTCTCTGAATACGCAAAAAAAGAAAAAACCAACTCTTTTATCATTCCTTATTCGCGACAAGAGTTGGCAGATTATTTATGCGTTGACAGAAGTGCGTTGTCGCATGAACTAAGCAAACTGAGAAATGAAGGGTTGGTCAAGTATCATAAAAATCAATTTAAGTTAATGTAAAAAATGTCACAAACAAAAAGCCGCTCGGTTTGGGAAGTGCTGACAAAATAGAGAAAAGGAAAAGCGAGCGGAATAAAAACCGTTCGCTTTTGTTTGGATGATTGTGTTAATTTCGATTTAATGGCGTGATTTTGGGCATAAAAAGATACAATCACTTACCGAGCATCTATCTAATTTCTTCCGCATACTACGTACGTATCCGTTCCGACGCGACCGCCGGTGGTGCCCCCTACCAGAATCGAACTGATAACTAATCCTTAGGAGGGACTCGTTATATCCATTTAACTAAGGAGGCAAAAGTCTTTGTTTCACAAAGCCTTGGACAATTCACGCTATCGCATGAATTGCCGAGTTTGTACTATCTAATTAAGCTCGGTCAAGTCGATATAATCCCCCCCGTACTCCGTGATATATTCCTTCCTGCCCGCAAGATTGTCGCCTTGAAAAAGGTCAAACATCGCCGCCGTTTCTGCAACATCCGTCGGCATAACCTTGATAAGCCGCCGCGTGTCGGGGCTCATCGTCGTAAGCCACATCATGTCGGGCTCGTTCTCACCAAGTCCCTTGCTCCGTGAAAGAGTGTACTTCTTGTCGCCGATTTGCTCAAGAATGTCTGACTTCTCACGCTCGGAATAAGCAAAATAGCTCTTCCCGCCCGAAATAATCTCATAAAGCGGCGACTGAGCAATATGAATATACCCTTGATTAATAAGTTCTGGCATAAGGCGATAGAACATCGTCAAAATAAGCACGCGTATCTGAAACCCGTCATAATCCGCATCAGTACAAATGATAATCTTGCTGAAACGGAGCTTGTCAATATTAAAACCTGATACATCTTTAGATTTTATGTCAGCCCCACAGCCCAAAACCTTGATAAGGTCGGTAATAATTTCCGACTTCAAAATCCTGCCCATCTCTGCCTTAAGGCAGTTGAGAATTTTCCCGCGCACAGGAATAATCGCCTGAAAATCGGCATCACGCGACAGCTTACAAGCACCAAGCGCACTATCACCCTCAACGATGTAAATTTCGCGGCGCTCAAGGTCTTTCGTACGGCAGTCAACGAATTTCTGCACACGAGAAGCAAGGTCGTTGTTCTGCTGAAGCGTTTTTTTGAGGTTCTGTCGAGTTTTCTCTGCATTCTCGCGCGAACGCTTGTTGATAAGCACTTGATCGGCAATTTTTTCAGCATCAGAGGGATTTTCGATAAAATAAACCTCAAGAGTATGCCGCAAAAACTCTGTCATAGCCGTCTGAACAAAGCGATTGGTAATCGCTTTCTTCGTCTGATTTTCATAACTCGTCTGCGTCGAAAAGTTGTTGCTGATAAAGCATAAACAGTCCGCAACGTCGTTATATGTTATCTTACTTTCGTTCTTCTGATATTTAGAAAGCTTTTTGATTAAAGCATCAATTTCCGACACGAAAGCCCCGCGCAAAGCCTTTTCGGGACTCCCGCCGTGCTCTAAGAAACTACTGTTGTGATAGTGCTCCGCAAGCACTTCGCCGCGGGTAAAACAAAAAGCAGCGGACAGCTTAACCTTATATTCCGCCTTATCGTCGCGGTCTTTTCCCTTCGTTTCGCTCTCACGGAAAATAATCTCCGTAATCCTGTCGGGCGAGGTTTCAATCATATAATCGACAATGCCGTTTTCATATAAGAACGTCTGCTTGTCAGACCCCTCAACCGACAGCACAAATTTAAGCCCCGCATTAACGATAGCCTGTCTGCGGAGTATATCCGCGAGGAATTCCTCTGACACAGCAATGTCGGTGAACACTTTCAAATCAGGACGCCAGCGTATTTTCGTGCCAGTGCGCTGTCTGCCGTCAACAGCAGTCTTTTGCATTTCACCGACAATTTCCCCCGCCTCAAAGCGTAAGGAGTAAACATACCCATCGCGCTTAACAGTGGCGTCCATATATTCAGAGGCATATTGCGTGGCGCAAAGCCCAAGGCCGTTAAGTCCAAGCGAGTACTCATAGTTGTCGCCGCCCTCTTTGTATTTTCCGCCTGCGTAAAGCTCGCAGAAAACGAGCTCCCAGTTATATTTCTGCTCTTTTTCGTTATAGTCAACAGGAATACCGCGTCCGAAATCTTCGATTTCGATGCTGTGGTCACGATAGAGCGTGATATTTATGACATCGCCAAACCCCTCCCTCGCCTCGTCAATCGAGTTCGAGAGAATTTCAAAAACGCTGTGCTGACAGCCCTCAATACCGTCCGACCCAAAGATAACCCCCGGGCGCTTACGCACTCGGTCAGCCCCTTTAAGCGAAGATATTGATTGATTTGAATATTGTTCTTGATTAGTTTTTGACATTTAATTTCCTTAATTTCCTATGTTTCGCAAGCGAAACGTTTGGCTTTACAGAGTAAGCCGTTTCACTCTAACAAGTGCGTGACCGTCCGAGGCTGATGCTCTCAAATATCTTACCAAGCCGCAAACTTGAAAAATCCGATCCTATGGTCGGATTTTTCCGCGTCTTACGAAGTAAGACGTTCACCCCGCCAAAGCGAACACAAGTGAAAGCACAACCAAAACAGCCAATACTCTTTTCATATCAGTACTCCGTTCAATTAATTTATCGAACCTACTTTATTGCCTCTACAGTAATCTTCTCTATCACAGGCTTCTTCACGGGCGTTTCGCCGCTTACTCTGGTATTCGCAATCTTGTTCACAACATCAAGCCCCTGATAAACCTGCCCGAAAACTGTATAGCTTCCGTCTAAATGCGGCGAACCGCCGTATTTGTTATAGTTATCGCGAACCTCCTGCGGGAAAGTAACTGCGGGAATTCCGTTTTGCCTTGCAGAAGCCTTCGCCTGAGTTTCAACGCTCTTCCACTCATTAGAGTTCCTCGAAGTTTTCTTGCTGTCATGCACGATGAAGAACTGGCTTCCCTGACTGTCCAAAGCCGACGAGCGCGCCATAGACAAAGCACCGTTATAGTGCCGCAAATTATTGCTGATTTCTACTTTAAAACCTGTTTTCCAAATGCTTTCGCCGCCTGTACCGTTACCCTTGGGGTCACCGCCTTGGATCATGAAATCTTTCATAATGCGATGGAACGGCAAGCCGTTGTAATATCCGTTTTTGGCATGAGTCAAAAAGTTCTCGACCGCTTTCGGTGCCTCGTTTGCAAAAAAGCAAACCCGAATTTCGCCGTAATCTTTGACGTTAATTATCGCCACAGTATCGCCCGCTTTCGGCGCATCAAATTGTCCTCTGTTGTCCACAGTACTTCCTCCATTAGATTGTGATTGTTCCGCGTTACTGGAAGTAACGCTGCTTTCACCGACAGTGCTTCCGTCAGTTTTTTTAGACTCTTCGTCCCTTGTAATCGTGCTCTCTTCGGGTCCTTTGTTCTCAAAAGCACCGCTTGTGACAACGTCACTTGAAGTAGAGTTGTCCTCGCCCCCACCGCATGCAGCCAAAGCCAAAACCAAAGCAATGGCTAAAATGATTGTAATAATCTTTTTCATATTATTTCTTCCTTATTCATGTTAAACATCTGTCCCCAAGACAGATATCCTTATAATAACACAAATTGAAAAAAAAATCAATCTATGATATAATATTATTCACATGTACTGTTCCCAACTCAACTCCCCCCTCAAAAACCATGAAACGTAAAACCATATCAAAACCTCTGACCCTGTGGATTACCGCCGTGTCAGTCCTGTTTCTCTTCCTGCTTCTAATCAACTTTCTCACCCCATTCATGGGCGAGGACTATGCACTGATATCCCCAAACCTATTGTGGCAGCTTAACCCCGTAAAAGCATGGAACCTGCGCCTCGGCGACACGTTCACAACGCTGTTCCTTTTCGGCTGTCAAAAAATAGTTTTCAACTTCGTAAACGCGGCAATGGCAATCGCCTTCGCTTTCCTGCTGTTTTTCTGGGGCAAATGCCGCCTTCCGAAGAAAACAAGCTTTTCTGACCTCGTGGTATTCCTGCTCGGCTTCGCACTTTTCTACGTCTGCTCTGCAAATCTGGGCGAGATTTTCTTCTGGTGCGACGGCGCAACCAACTACCTGTGGACGTGCGTAATCCTGTTTACACTGTGTGCGCCCTACCGAAAAGCACTTACAGATGATACCTATGTCTTTACAAAAAAATGGTATCTTATTGTACCGTATGTCATTGCGTGCTTCTTTGCAGGATGGACAAACGAAAACAGCGTACCGATAATGATTTTACTCGCAGGCTTCATACTTTTAAAAAAGCTTATTAAAGGCGGGCTGAAAAACCTCCCAATATGGCTTCTTACCTCAGTATTCTTGCTTGGAATAGGCTATGCCGTCTTGGTTTTCTCACCCTCAACACAAAACCGCTCGGCATTTTACAGAACATTTGCAAACCTCCCGAAACACATGGACTTGCTCGAGCTTCTGAAAAACGCAGCACGAGTTTTAGGATATTTCTTCTACAGCAACGCAGTGCTCTTAATAGTAGTAATCCTACTTCTTGTGACAATAAAAGCGTGGAAAATAAAAAGCACAAAAGCAAACGCGTTCATGATACTCCTCTCGCTGATATCTATCATAGTACTGTTCTTCAATTGCTATACCGAAAACAGAAGCTTTCTGTTCGTACAGTTTTTCGTAATAGCCTATGTTATAGGAGTTTTCTCAAAAGCAATCAAAGAACTCCCCACAGCAAAACTGCGATTGATAATCCCCGCAGTAGTCATGAGCATCCTGCTTGTATACTCATTCATAAGCACATACCGAACATATTCTTGGTATTACGAGTACGACAAAGCCCGCTCGGCAGATATCCGCAAACAGGTAGCAGACGGCAAAACGATAGTAGAATTCACCTCTACGAAACACAAAGATCGCTATCTTAACACAAGGGAAGACTATCTGATAGATGAAGTAGGATATGTAAGATACATGTGGTACCACAAAGTTCCCGAGGGAATGATATTTAAATAAAAGAAATAGAGCGGCCAATCGACCGCTCTATTTTATTTACTTATGTGAAAAACGATAATTCAAACCACTAATATTGATTGTTTTTGTGTCGCTGTAATAGAACAAAAGACTCGGCTTACCGCTACCCGACGCAAAAACCTCGAAAATATCCTTTTCTTTGTGCGAATACTTAAGCGAACCTTCCGAAGAATACCCCTCTGCCTCCCGCTTAATTACTATATTTTCACCATCTACTACCCTTAACCATAATACTTTTATCCCAACTTGAACTTCAATTTCAGGCACATACACTCCAACAGGCAAAGTCTTGCCGCCAATACCATTGCACCCAACCACAACAAAAACAACCGCCGCCATTAATAAAATCGCAACTACCTTTTTCATTTTCTCTCCTTAATAATAATTTTCTTCGTTTATCATATGATAAACTTAAAGTCAAGCTAAGGCTTGACTTTAAACGGACAAAAACCTCTCGTCGTCACGAGAGGTTTTCTTGATATTAAATTCTAACTCACTTCAGCTCTTTATCCAACTGCTTAAGCAAGTCCTTCGCCTTCCTGTTAAGCTTCTTCGGCACAGTAACCTTCACCGTCACAAGCATGTCGCCGCGTTTAGAAGAAGAAACATGCGGCACTCCCTTGCCTTTCATGCGAAACACAGTCCCCGGTTGAGTACCCGACGGAACATCATAAGTAAGGTTCCCGTCAACGCTCGGCACAGTGGCTTTCAGCCCCAAAACAGCATCAGCAAACGAAAGAGGAAGGTCAATGTAAATGTCAAATCCCTCGCGCTTAAACACCTTGTCCGTTTGCACCATAACCGTCAGATTAAGGTCACCTGTCGAGCCACCCCGAAGACCGGAGCTTCCCTGCCCGCGAACGGCAAGAGTCTGCCCGTTGTCAATCCCTGCGGGAATTTTCACCGTAACATTTTTGCGCACGACCTTTCTGGAAGTCCCCCCGCATGCAGAGCACGGAGATTTAATAAACCTCCCGCTGCCATGACACTTCGGACAAGCTATCCTCTGCTCGAACGCACCCAGAGGAGTCCTCCGTACAGTGCGCACCTGCCCCTGACCGCGGCACTCGCTACAGGTTTCTGCCGACGTGCCTTTCTGCGCACCCGTTCCGCCGCAGTCATCGCATTTTTCATATTTCTGCACAGAGATTTCTTTTTCACAACCCTTGACCGCTTCCATAAAGCTTATCGTCACGCGATAGTTCAAATCCTCACCGCGTTTCGGCGCATTCGGGTTACTGCGCCGAGAACCGCCCCCGCCGAAAAAGCTGTCGAAGATGTCTCCAAGATCAACGCCGAAGCCGCCCGCACCGAACCCTCCGTCACCGTAACCGCCATAACCGCCTGCACCTGCTCCGAAATTCGGG
>JGI994J12354_10002647_pt1 | contig 17210 bp, 14 predicted proteins | sample IntmicLarv3ML3BL_FD_12354 | JGI IMG/M metagenome (IMG submission 12354) | reverse complement strand
ATAATTTTACTAAATATTCCTTTAAAAATCAATCATTATTTCCTTGGCTCACCCCTACTCAAAGTAGAAAAGTTCTTCAAACTTTACGTCTAATGCACAATCACACGTAGAAAGGTGCTCAAAAAAAAATAAAGAACCCACACGAGGCTCTTCATTCCTTTTTATTTAGTCGTTGATAACAACACCTTTTTTCAAAATAATATTCGCATAAATCGCTTTTTCACTACTCATAATGACAAGCGAAGACTTTTCTTTTGTTCGATCATAGAAATCAAACCGGTCGATTGTCTCGAAGCATTTCGCTCCTCGTTCATCATATTTTGATACAATTTCCTTATATTCATCCCAAATCGGTGTCTTCGCATTGTCACCTTTCATAACTTCCATAAGTGCACATGGATGTTCCACATACGCATCTAGCGGAAATACTTGCAAAATTGCATCTAAGATTTCTGGTACGCCATGTCCATCTAAGCGAATCACATTTTGCCCTAGTGTGTGCCCTGGGTAGTTGCCATCACCAATTGTCAATTCATCGGAATGCCCCATTTCGCATAATGCTTTTAATAGTTCTGGGCTTAAAATACTTGGTATTCCTTTTAACATAATGTTCTCCTTTTTGTGTGTTATTTTATATCAAAAAACTTTATTCATAAATTTATTCTTCATGCATCGTATTATACTCGCTCAAAAGTTCTTATGCAATAGGCGAAAGTTGCCTAATTACAAACAAATCCAGCCAGATAACCCGGCTGGTTTGTCTATAAATACGTATTCATTTTGTAAGAAATTTCACACTACCCTATGGATTAGTCATATAAGTTTTGAGAGATTTCTTCATTATTCATATTCTCTGCTGTATACCATTGTGCGCCTGTATCAACATCTGCTACAGATCCACCTGTTGCTGCATTGTATAATTGTTGTACTAATGCTTCTCCCATTGCAACTGGTGCTTGTGTTACTGCTCCAAGGAAAGTTCCATCTGCTACAGCTGCTTTGATAACTTCACCTGAGTCAAATGCTACTCCGATAACTTGATCTGCACCAAACTTTTGAAGATTTCCATTTGCTGTAACCATTGCTTCACCTGAGTGTTGGTTTGTACCATAAATAGCAATGATGTCATCTTTGTTTAACAATGTTTGGCAGTCAATTGCTGAAAGTTCAGAAGTAACCTGTGCTGGCACTAATATTTCAATTACAACATCTGCGCCACTTAGTGTTTCCCCATTTGAATCTCCAACATATTTGTCATTACCTTCAACACTGATTGTCTTACCATCTGCTTCTACAAGTGTAATGATCTTGTCAATGAAACCAAGTCCACGTGAAACGATAGAGTCAGCAGTTGCATCTTGTGCTAACACACCAATTCTAACCGTACCAGAAGCATCCGTGATTTTATCAGCAATCGCTTCGTACATATTCTCACCTGCTAATTCACCTGCAGTATAGTTATCTGTTGCACAGTTTGCAAGTACTGCTCCTTCTGGAGCATCTGGAACACCTGAGTCGAATCCAATAATTGGGATTCCAGCATCTTTGCTAGATTGAATTGCATCTAAAAGTGCTTGTGTATCAAGTGCTGCAAGACCGATTGCTGCTGGCTTTGTGTTAATTGCACTATTTAACATTTGTACTTGGTCAGCAATATCTGATTCTGTGTTAGGTCCTACAAAGTTAATTGTAACACCAAGCTCTTGTGCCTTATCTTCCGCACCTTTTAATACTGCTTGCCAGTATTGATGTTGGAAACCTTTTGAAACGATTTCAAATTTCAAATCACTTGCGTCTGCTTCCGCTCCGCTATCTGTTGTTTCTTCCGCTGTCGTATCCGTTGCTGCATCTTCTGTTTTTTGACCACATGCTGCTAATGCAAACACCATTGTTGCACTTAGCAAAATTGCAATAATTCTCTTTTTCATTTTGTATCCTCCTTTTTATATTGGTTATGTATTCATTGTATCCATATGTGTTTCAAAAGAAAATCAAATATTTTACTTAAAACAGTGAATATCTTCCACACACCTAATCCATTTTTTTATTTTTCTGAACATCTATAAATACTGCTAGAATCAAAATAATACAAGTGATAATTTGTTGCCAGTTCGCTTGTAATCCAATATATGGCAATCCAGTCTTTAACATAGACATGATAAATACGCCTAAAAGCGATCCCACCACAGAACCCATACCACCATTCATAGAAGTACCACCGATAATTGCTCCACCGATTGCATCTAACTCAAGGCCTGCCCCTGTTCCTGGCGCAACGGCTTGAAATGTTGCTGAATATGCAATTCCTGCTAATCCTACAAAGATGCCTGAAATAATATATGCCGACATTTGGTATTTCACAACATTGACGCCTGAGAGTCTTGTCGCCTCTTTGTTAGAACCAATTGCGATAATATAGCGTCCGATTTGTGTCTTATTTAATACAATCGACATAATAATAACGAGAAGAATCACCCATAAGAATCCAAGCGGTAACTTCACATTACCGACATCCATTTTAAAGATTGCTCTAAACCAGCCATTTTCGCCACCTGCTGCTGGCCATGTTTGTGATAAACTTCCTGTTGCAATCGAGCCAAAGCCTCTTGTTACCATCATCGTTCCAAGTGTTGCTATAAATGGTGGCAAGTCCAAAATGGCAACTAAGACACCATTGATAATACCAAACAAAATACCAATACCAAGCGCCGCTAAGATGCCGATTACGATTGGCATTTCTTTTACATTAATCAAATATCCACCAATGAGACCACAACATATCATCCCAGTTCCTATCGATAAATCTACACCACCCGTTATCAAACAGAATGTTACGCCTATTGCCATAAACGAAATATAGTAGGAGTAATCCATAATACTTAATATGGTAGAATATTGTCTAAATGCAGGGCTCATAACACTAAAAAAGCCAAACAATGCAATGAGTACCAAGACAACTACTATCTTTTGTGTACCTATCGCTTTTACAATTGGATTATTTGTAAAAGCATTTCCTTTTTTCTGCGTCCTTGTCATCTTTACCTCCTCCTAATTACGTAATGTAGCAGCATGCATAATCATTTCTTGTGAGGCTTCTTCAATTCGGATTTCTCCTGTTTTCTTACCTTCACACATAACGATAATGCGATCACTCATTCTTAAAATTTCTGTCATTTCTGATGAAATCATAATAATCGACTTCCCTTGCGCTACCAATTCATTCATCAAATGATATATTTCACTCTTTGCACCTACATCAATACCACGTGTTGGTTCATCAAAAATGAGAATCTCGCAATCTTTAATCAACCACTTGGCAATAACAACTTTTTGCTGATTACCCCCTGAAAGGTTTACGACTAGCTGATCCACATTTGGCGTCTTTGTCTTTAGTTGCTCTACATATTTATTCGCTATTTCTTGCTCTTTTTTCTTATCAATGAAAATACCTTTTACATACTCATCTAGAGACGCCATTGTAGAATTCTCAGCAACTGATTTCTCTGTCACAATACCATATCGTTTTCTATCTTCTGACAAGTAGCCGATTCCTTTTTGCACAGCATCAATCGGGGTATTGATTTCTACTTTTTCTCCATTGATATAAATATTTCCACTTTCCTTTTTATCTGCGCCAAAAAGTGCTCTCGCTGTTTCTGTTCTACCTGCGCCCATCAAACCAGAGAAACCTAAAATTTCACCTTTTCGCAGTTCAAAACTAACATCTTTGACCATTTTCCCTGCATTTAAGTTTTCAACTTTCAATACAATTGGTGCATCCTCAGCCACCATACTATGCGTCTTTGGATCTTCGTAAATAACACGTCCTACCATCATATTGATGATGTCATCTTTGGTCGAATCCTTCGTAATCAGGGTTCCTACATAACCACCATCACGCATAACCGTCACACGATCCGTGATTACATTGATTTCATCCATACGATGCGAAATATATACAATTCCCAATCCCTTTTGTCGCAAATCACGAATAATCTTAAATAATTCCTCAATCTCCGTCTCTGTAAGTGCTGCGGTTGGTTCATCAAAGATAATTACCTTCGCTTCATGAGAAATCGCTTTTGCTATCTCACACATCTGTTGCTTACCAACGGTTAATTTACTCATTTTCTCCTTTGGATTGATGTCAATGTTCAAAATATCAAATAATTTTTTCGCTTCTGCATTCATCTTCGCATCATCTATCAAACCGCCTCGCTTCATTTCACGACCAATAAAGATATTCTGTGCTACCGTCAAATGTCCAAGCATATTCAATTCTTGATGCACGATTACAATTCCTGCTTCTTGCGCATCTTTTGGATTTCGAAACTCAACTTCTTTTCCTTCGTATATAATTGTACCTTCATCTTTTTTATAAATACCTGTAAGTACTTTCATAAGCGTAGACTTACCAGCGCCATTTTCACCCATTAACGCATGTACTTCGCCCTTTTTCACTTCTAGATTTACATGGTCCAAAGCATGTACACCTGGAAATGATTTATCAATTCCTTGCATGGTTAAAATTACTTCACCCATATTCATTCACCTCTCTTGTCATGTTTTGTCCTAGTTACGTCTTCTTCTGCTCCGTATATCTGCATATACTGCAACAATTACGATAATACCTGTAATCAAATATTGATAATCCTTTTGAAATCCCATAGCCAAGATTCCTTCTTGTAAAAGCGATACAATCATAACTCCAATAAAAGAACCTCCAATAGAAGCAAGCCCTCCTGCCATAGAAGTACCTCCCATAACGCAACCTGCTATCGCTTCATTATTAAATGTATCTCCAAGTCCTGGTTGTATGGTTGTATATGCACCTACATAGAAAATCGCTGCAATCCCTGCACATAATCCACAGATTGAGTATGCAAGCATCTCCCATTTCTTTACGTTTACGCCTGACAAACGAACTGCTTCTCTATTAGAACCAATGCATAAAATGTAACGTCCCGCCTTCGTCTTCGTTAAAATTGATGAAAAAATAAATGCTGATACTAATAAAATAATCAACCCTACTGGAATCTGTGTAGTCCCGATTCGCATAGAAACCAAGTTACGATACCAACCGTTTGCTTCCACTCCCTGTGGCCAACTAATGGACTGTGTCTTCGTAAATACAGAACCAAGACCTTTTGCAAGTTGCATACTTGCCATGGATGTAATAAATGATGGCAAACCGCAATATGCTACAAGGAAGCCATTTAGCATACCAAAGCATAGTCCCACAGCGATAGATATAAACAGACATACGATTAATGGTAATCCAGCTTGTGTAAGTAATTGACCAGAAATCAAACTTGCTGCAAACATGACCGGACCAATTGAAAAATCAATCCCTCCTGTTGCGATTACAAAGGTTACGCCAAACGCTAAAAATCCTAGAAAATACGCATAGTTAAGCGCACTTAATAATCTGGCATAACTTAAAAAACTAGGGCTTAAAATAGCAAATGTGATGTACATGATGATTAACACACAAAACAATACTATTCTATTGAATCCTAGCTTTTTTACTAAATTGTTATTTTTGAAATTTTCCAATATATTTCCCTCCATTCCATTCTTCTATATGCGTTTTCATTTTGCATATACATCAATTATAGGGAATTTAACTTAATAGTTTAATAGAATATCCTCCACAAAATAGTGAAATTTTTCTAAAACTATGCTATAGTTTGCTCAGAAACCCACAAATGACTATGAGGACTTTGCAAGCATGAAATATATTAAGTATAAAGAAAGCCGCAAACATGGTAGTTTTGATTTTCCCTTTGCCTTTTATAGCGTTTCACAGAATCACCCTCGCTATCATATGCTACATCATTGGCACCCAGAGTTTGAACTCATTCGAGTTGTCTCTGGTCGACTTAGCTTGCAAATCGATGGCTTAGAGCTTATTGGCAATGTGGGGGATTGTTTCTTATTGACAGGCGGCATGGTGCATCGCTTTGTTCCCTATGATTGTCATTATGAATGCATTGTTTTTGATATGAACTATTTTTCAAAGGAATATACTTCCGTTCGAGAGAAACTGCTAGATATTGCTGATCACAACAAGTTTTTTAATTACTCCTATCCTGCTTCTATGACAGAAGAAACATCTATTTTTGCTGATATTCTTCACGCTATATCTGAAAGAAAAACAGGGTTTGAATTCATCGTTTTGGGAAATTTCTATCGTTTCTTTGGTTTAGCCTTTCAGAAGAATTTGTTTTATAAAGACGAAAAGCTGCCAGATCACCTTCGCAAAATGAAACAATTCAAGTCCGCGATTTCGATGATTCAGCAGCATTATTCAGAAGATATTACATTAAAAGATATTGCAGCAAGTGTTCATATGAATCCTAATTATTTTTGTCGTTTTTTCAAAGAATTTGTACATCAAACACCTGTACAATATTTGAATTACTATCGTATCTCTAGCGCTTGTGAGAAACTAGCTTCCTCCTCCGGCTCTATTACAGAAATTGCGATGGAATGTGGCTTCAATGACGTAAGCTATTTTGTGAAAGTATTTAAAAAATTTAAAGGGGTTACCCCAACGCAATACTCTAAGAAACTCCCTTTTTAGTTTTCTTCTCGAAATGGGAACAATAGTTTTTCGTTTTCTTTTGTATAGAGGTTATTTCTAGTGATTAATACAGAGCCAGAATCTACGGATTCTGGTATTTTTTCATTTTCCACCGCTTGATAAGCCGCTTGAATACCAAGGTATCCCATGTTTAATGGCTTTTGTGCGACAATTGCATCAAAGATTCCCGCTTCTAACAAACGTATCTGTTCCATAGAATTATCGAAACCAATTAAGCGTATCTCTTCGCCTTTTCCGAGCTCTTCAATCGCTTTTGCCGCTCCCCTTGCCGAGTCTTCATTCAGCCCTACCAACATATTAATATCTGGATTCTTCTCTAACAAGTCTCGCGTTACTATACGCCCTAGTTCTGCGTCTGAATTGCAATACACAACTTTTACAATTTTATCAACATACTCTTTTAATCCATCTCGTACGCCTCGTTCTCGCTCAATCGCTGTAGAGGCTTCTTTGATATGCCCTACAATCCCGATATTCGTATATTCATCTGCATAATGCCTTAAATATTCTCCCATCTTATAGCCACCTTCATAGTTATTCGTGGCTACTACAGACACTCCAATATCTTCTCGCATAATCGAATCTAGTAAAATAAGCTTAATTCCAGCTGCTTCAATTTGTTTTGCATAAGGGTAGGTAAGCTTATAGTCGCTAGGCACAAGAAGAATCGCCTCTGGCTTCATGTCAATTGCCGAAAGTATCATTTCATTTTGTGTATCCGTATCGGTTTCAGCATCAGGTCCCATAATCGTAATATCTATGTTATAATCCGCCACTGCCATCTGTACCCCTTCTTCAATCGAAGTCCAAAATTCATTATTTTCAGGACTACTCTTCGATATAAAAACCACCGACACCCCATTTTCCTCATACGTATCTTCCAATCCCCGTCTCCACGCCATAATCCCCCCTACCAACAAGAAAACTACAACAAACGCAATAATGATATTCTTACTTTTCATAATCGCTCCTTCCTGTACGGTCTGGCAAGTAGATTGAAACGCTTGTTCCGCGCCCTAGTTCGCTTTGAAAACTCAAACCATATTCTGTTCCATAAGACAATTGAATCCGCTTATGTACATTTAGCACACCAACGCTTTTCCTCGCTCTATCTTCTGCTCTTTCATCAAAAATATGTTCCAATTGTTCTTTTGTCATCCCTGCACCATCATCTACAATTTCTATCATAATTCCTTTGTGCTTATATTCCGCTGTGATTTTAATTGTACCGATGCCTGATTTGCACTTAATTCCATGATAAATTGCATTCTCCACTAATGGTTGTATAATAAGTTTGATAATCTCCACATCTACAATCACGGTGTCCATGTCAATCAAGTACTTAAGTTTATCACGGTAGCGCATCTTCTGTATAATCAAATAACTTCTCGTATATTCAATTTCTTCTGCTACCGTCACGAGTTCCTTATCATTACTAATACTTTTACGCAACAATTTTGCCAAAGCAGAGGTCATGAGTATCACGTCTTTTGTGTTACGCCCTTCTGCCATCCAAATAATAGAGTCTAGTGTATTATAAAGAAAATGCGGACTGATTTGTGCTTGTAGTGCATTCAATTCGTAGAGTCGCTTTTCTTCTTGTTCTTTTGTATTTCGCTCAATCAGCTGTTCAATTTCTCGAAGCATAAGTTGAAAGGAATAGATTAAGTCGCCAATTTCATTTTGAGAACCATCCTCGATAATTTCGACCTCAAACTGCCCGTTTTGAGCTGCACGCATAGAATGTTGTAGATTGCGCAATGGACTTGTAATTTTATTAGTCAGAACAATTGCCAGCCATGTTGCCAGTACAATCAAGCATATCGCAATAAAATAATACAGACTTACCAACTCTCTCGTCCCTAATAACATCTCCTCTAAATCAGTAACACCTACCACGGACCAACCCGTTGATTCTGATTTTGTTACAGAATATAGTTTATTATCTGCTTCCCAATTGTCTTCTTCGGACGAAGCATTTAAAACACGATCAATATCTTCTTCCCATAGTCCGCTGTACAAAAGTTGTTGCTTCGGATGATAGACGATATTGCCTAGGTCATCTACAATATACACATAACTCTTTTGACCTAAATCTAGATTTTCCGCTAAATCATTAATCGAACGATAATTCAAATCCACGAAAAAAACGCCGATTATCTCTTTGGTTTCGGGATTGGTAATTGCTTTGCTCATCGTCACCACCCAAGGATATTCATCATACACTAAATTTTGCACATGAGAAGAGGTCGTCACTTCTGCGCCATAAGCCGACTTACGATACCAGTCTAGTTGATTCCAATGTACATATGGGTTAATCTGTGTGTCTCTTGTATTGATAAGCGCATTGCCTTTATGCCCTAGAATCCCAATATTGTAAATATCTTTCCTTGTTTCCTTCAAGGTGATAAATTGCTCTTCCACCTTATCAAGGTATACAAAGTCTGGTGTATTTTCCATAAGAAATTCACGTACATCTGAATTCTTCGTTACAATTTGAGAAATATTTTCCATATTTTCAATATAAGAATCAATGTTTTCATTTACCATATTGATTAATTGATGTGTGTAATCCACCGAAGTTTCCTTAATCGCCTGACTGCTTCGATTAATTGATACAAGCATAAAACTGACCACAGCTATCGCCACGACCAGCAAAAATGACAAAATCATCTGTCCCCTTAAACTTGTTTTCCGCTTCCTATTCTTTCGCATGGTTACTTCCCTTTTTGTAATTGTTTTGTGTACTCCGTTGGCGTCATCAAAACATGCTTTTTAAAGGTTGAACTAAAGTAATGTGGGTCTTGATAACCTACTGCAAGTGCAATTTCATAGTTCTTCATACTCGTACTTTCTAAGAGCTCTTTTGCTTTATGAATACGAACACGAGTGAGCGCTTCAATAAATGTTTCTCCAGTAGAACTTTTAAAAATCGCACTAAAATAACTGGTACTTACACATAAGAAATCGCAAACCTTATTTAACGAAATATCAACATTCATATAATTCTTTTCAATATAATCCAATGCGCGTATCGCTTGCTTTTCGTTCGCGTTTTCCCGCTTGCCAGCTATCATATCTGCAAGTTCTTCGCAAAATAAAAAAAACTTCTTCTCAATATCGCTTAAGTTTTGAAGTTCTGATAACGAAAGGATGAATTCTTCTTTATCATATTCTTTGGTTCGATTGTCTGTATATGCTTCCAGTGCAATGAGAATTGATAGCGTCAAATTCTGCACCACAACTAAGAGTTGCCGTCTATCTCGTCCAGATTCTCGTAACCCTTGAAAAATATGTGTGATTTCTTGTTTGATTTCCGTTATATTACAGAGTTTGATAGCCAAAATCAAGTGATCAATCTGCCTGATAAAGCGATCTTGACGCGTCGTTTTTGTCATATCCTTGTCTTGCCCATAGACAAACTTTTGGTCTTCAAAGAGAAATTTATACTCCCTCGCTTCTTTTACACTTTGATAAGAATAGACCCAATTTCCCGCATCACTTACTGTTTCACCCACAATGACATACATTTTCGTTTGAATGCATTGATAAATTGCCTCTATAATCGTATTACAGACTGATTTGATCAATTCCGTCAGCCCTTGAGGCGTATCTTCTGCAAAGATAAGAATGCTTTTATTATTGGCGTTCTTAACAAAGATTGCGTGCTTGCATTTTCCCACAATCTCTTCTACAATATTTGCAACGGAAAAGTCAACTAGCCCTTCACCAACCTTTGTATCTTCTTTCGTCGTTGATTCAAATTTTTCTACTTCTAAGGCAACCACCGCTTGCAAGGAACCAAAAAGTTGAATATTATATTGGTGCATCTTATCTGTAATGTCTAGTTTATAATAATTGCCCTCTAACAAACGATTCAAAAAATCATTGCGCAGCGTTGGAATATTATCTTCAAACTTCTTCGCCGCTTCCATCGTTTTGGTCTGGGTGATGGATTGCTCGATTTTAATTTTGATTCGCTTGAGCTCTTCTATCAATTCATAAGAGGTGATGGGTTTGATAATATAATTGGATACTTCATAGCGCATCGCCTGCTTTGCATAATCAAAGTCATCATATCCACTGATAATCACTACTTTAATATGCGGATACGCCTTTTGTATCTGTTCAGACAAAGAAAGTCCGTCCATGACTGGCATGCAAATATCTGTCAAAACCAAATCTGGAGGACATTTCTGTATTAACTCCAATGCCTCTTGCCCATTTTCCGCTGTTCCGATTAATGTAAATCCCATCTCTTCCCATGGAATATTCTGGCTAATAGACTCTCTTGTTAATGCTTCATCATCTACTAAGATTACTTTATACATAGTACTCCTTACTACATTTTTAAAATACCTAAGTAGCGCTGTTTTGCTTGTAGCCACTCTTCTTGCTCTTGTGGCACGTACGCACAAATTGGCTCTGAGGCTGCAATGACTTCTCTTGCTTCTTGCATCGTCTTAATTTCTCCCATCGCTAGAAGTTGTAGTACGATATTGCCATAGACCGTCGCTTCGATTGGTCCAGCCATTACTTCACAGTCACATGCATTGGCTGTTAGTTGACATAACATCTTACTTTGGATGCCACCACCCACCATGTGAATCGCCGTGTAACTTTTGCCTGTACAGGTTTCAATTTCGCGTTTTGTAGATGCGTACTTAAGCGCCAAACTATCATTGATACATCTGACAATCTCACCTTCTGTGCGTGGTACATATTGCCCCGTCCTCTCGCAGTATTCCTGAATCCTCTTTGGAATATTGCCACTTGGCATGAACTCTGGTGCGTCCGTATCGACAAAGCAACGAAGCCCTTCTACTTCTCCTGCCATGACTTCCAATTCGCCAAAGCCAAACTCCTTGCCTTCACGTTGCCATTGTCTTCTACTTTCTTGCACTAACCAAAGTCCTAAGATGTTCTTAAGAAACGAAGTTTTATTCTGGTAACCGCCTTCATTAGTCAGATTCAAGCGATAAGAATCCTCTGTAATGATTGGTCTTTCTAACTCTGTTCCAAACAAGGACCAAGTGCCGCAACTTATAAAAATGAAATCTTCCGTTTTCGCCGGAACACTCGCCATAGCACACTGCGTATCGTGTCCTGCAACTGCAATAACCTCTGGAACATTCTCAAGTCCCAATTCTTCACAAATAGACGCTTGCACTTTACCAACAACGCTCCCCGTTGAAACAATCGTTGGCAAAATGTCCTTTGGAATCCCTAAGCGTTCTAACAGCTCATTTGACCAAGCGCCGCTATTTGCATCTAGCATCTGTGTCGTAGACGCAATGGAATACTCTGCTTGTTTCTCGCCTGTTAAGAAATAGTTAAACAAATCTGGAATCAGCAACAATTTATCGGCTCTTTCAAGAACTTCCGGTCTATACTTCATAAGTGCAAGCAATTGAAATACCGTGTTTAACTCCATAAACTGAATTCCGGTGATCTGATACATGGCATCTCGGTCCATCTTCTCTAAGGCTTCCTCGATCATCCCCACTGTTCTATCATCACGATAATGCACAGGATTCTCTAACAAATCACCTCGCGCGTCCAGTAGGCCAAAATCTACCCCCCAGGTATCCACAGCCACACTATCAAAGCCACCTTCTAATTTCGCTCGTATCATGCCTTGTTTCATTTCAAAAAACAAACGCAAAATATCCCAATACATGGTTTCCCCTACAATGACAGGGTCATTGGAAAAACGATGCACTTCCTTTAATTCAATTTTTGTTCCATCATATTCTCCTATGATGCCTCTTCCTGAAGAAGCACCATAGTCGAAAGCCAATATCTTTTTCTTGTTCATATTCATTCCTCTTTTATATATCTTATCTAGCGAGTTTGTGTATTTGACATTCTTTGTTACTAGTTTCGTCTCGTTCTTACCGAATATTCTTGTATCATGAGTTCGTGTATTTGTTGCACCTGCGCTCTTGCTTTAGCTGGCTTATCGAATATTCTTATATAATGGTCCGTATGCCGCACACGCTCTATAATCTTGACCTTCTACATCCGAGCCAAACGCATTCCATGCGGAAGGACGGAACACTTCTTCTTCTGGTACGTTGTGCATACAAACTGGAATACGAAGCATTGATGCCATCGTAATGATGTCCGCACCGATATGTCCATAACTGATTGCACCGTGGTTCGCTCCCCAGTTATTCATTACATCGTAAGCTGTTTTAAATTTGCCTTCCCCTGTGGTTCTTGGCGCAAACCAAGTACAAGGCCAGGTGTAATCTGTACGTTTCCATAATTTATCTGATACTTCATCTGGAAGTGCCACTGTGTGACCTTCTGCAATTTGAAGTACTGGTCCTAATCCCTTTACAAGGTTTAAACGAATCATCGTACAAGGCATCTGTGCTTCTGTTAGGAATCTTGAAGAGTAACCACCGCCACGGAAATACCCATTGTCTGCTGCGTTCCAAGTTGTCGCCTTTAGAATTGCGTCTTGGTCAGCTTCGTTTACCTCAAACCATGGTTTGATAAGATTGTTGCCATCCGCATCCTTTGCTTGCGCATTCGCATCCAAACAAGCAGCTCCGGAATTGATTAGGTGAATGAATCCGCCTGCTTCTTTTGCAAGACCTTCTAACTCATATCCTGTCGCCTTTTGTACCGCTTCTGGGCTCCAATATGTACGAACATCTGCAAAGATTTGCGCTCTATTTGTAAGCAATTTCATAAATAACATGCTCATTCCATTTAGCACATCGTTCTCCGTCGCTAAGATATAAGGTTCTCTAGCCCCCGTCCAGTCAAAAGAAGTGTTAAGAAGTGCTTCTGGGAAATCACAGTTTGGATAAAAGTCAGTCCATTGTCTCTGTCCTTGGAAACCTGCCGCAAGTGCGTTGTGTCCAAGCATCTCTTCTTCGCATCCCTTTGGAAGGTTTGGATTGCCATTCATTAAGTCCTTGATGATACACATCATCTTCACAACGAATTCCCATTCTTCCTCTTTTTCTTCTGCTGACTTTTGTACTTCTGCTGGATTCTTGTCAAATCCTTCTGGGCACTTTTCCTTCGTCCATGCTAACGCCTTTTCAAATTCAGCTGGATCGTAGATATTTTCGCTCATACGACGAATAATCTCTACTTCATCTACCGATTCTACTCTCATTCCAAAATATTCTTCCATTACTTCTGGATTGATAATCGAACCACCGATTCCCATACACACAGAACCAATTTGTAAATAAGAAGTACCACGCATCGTCGCTGCTGCAAGTGCTGCTCTACCAAAACGTAACAACTTGTCCTTTACATCTTCTGGAATGCTCGTATCATCTGCTTCTTGCACGTCATGTCCATAGATTCCAAACGCAGGCAATCCCTTTTGTGTATGTGTTGCTAAAACACTTGCTAAATAAACCGCTCCCGGTCTCTCTGTTCCATTGAATCCCCAAACACCTTTGATTGTCATTGGGTCCATATCCATGGTCTCTGCACCATAGCACCAGCAAGGTGTAACCGTTAGCGTTACAGAAACGCCTTCTTTCTTAAACTTTGTTTCACACGCTGCTGCCTCTGCAAATCCACCGATTGTCGTATCTGCAATTACAACTTTTACAGGCTCGCCATTTGAATAACGTATGTTATCTTCTAATAACTTCGCTGCTGACTTCGCCATATTCATTGTTTGATCTTCTAATGATTCTCTAACGTTTAAGTAACCTCTTCTTCCATCAATCGTAGGTCTAATGCCAATGACTGGATAATCTCCAATTAATCTGCTCTTTGCCATAATCATGTCTCCTTTTCATATGTGAAATAGTTTGCTACTTAAATCATATCCTTTTCTAGTTTTCCTTACTTGTATTATTTTCATCAAAAATGGTAAAATATTCACTTAGTGTAGTCATCTTAACATATCTCTCCTGCCAATTCCACCCTTAAATTCTCAAACCAATCCAATTCAAACCGATTCGCATCAATCGCAAATTTCAACACCAATGTAGAAAACTTACTCGTACTTTTTTGAATGCTTGCAAAGCTATCGTAAGAAACAGATTGAATCAATTCGTCTAAATACGTCTTGCTCTTTTCATAAAAAGCAGTTCGCACCTCTTCCCCACCACTTTCTAATGCTTCAACCTCTTCTTTGATTTTCTGCAAATAAATTTGCTCTTCTTTCAAATCAGCCACCACCTTCTCAATATTTTCAAGTTGTTCTAACGGCGATAAAAATCCAAGCATTAACAAACGTCCAAGTTCCATATTCTTTACTTTATTAATCGCAACGGGGTGTCTCAACCATTCCAAAAATCTACTACGTCCTTCTTTTGTAATCGAAAAGATTTTTTTGACCACCTTTCCTTCCTTAACTTCTTCCAAAGATACATGCCCTTTTTCATGTAGCTTTTTCAAAGCACGTTGAATATTTCCAATGCTATCTGAGCAGACATCTTTGTAATTATTCTTAATCGCAACATGTAATTCATAGGCAGTTAATTGATTTCCCATTAGTAAACCCAAAATAAAATCTTCCATTGTTTCAACACCCACTTTCTTCTAATCTTTATTTTCCAAAATACAACGTAAACTTTAGACAGTCAACTTCTTCTTATAAGCTAGAATGGCCCCAAGAAAAGTGACTACTAAAATACCGCCCCACCAAACAAGCGTTAATTGCAAGTCATTATCTGCAATAGCATTGCCATTCATCAAAGCACGCAAAGTGTTAATAAATGGTGCCATTGGCTGATTCTCTGCAAAATAACGCAAGAATCTTGGCATGCTCTTTGTTGGAGCCATCCCAGGAGATAAAAACACCAACACCGCTATAAGCTGTATCGCACCACCAACACTCTCTGAATCTTTCATAATAATACCTAGCCATACAGAAAACCAAGTACTTGCAAAAATGAATAACACGATTAACCCAGCAATAACAAGCCATTCAAGTGCATTCGCTGACGGCCTAAAACCAGTGAAAAATGCAACCACAAAAATTACAATTGTTGTAATCACGGTTTTGATAAAAGCCGTTAATACATGCCCTGTCAGAAAGGAAGCAGGTACGATTGCCATACTTCGAAAACGGCTGATGATGCCTGTTCTCATATCTTGATTCACACTAATTCCAGTTGCAGAAGAACTTTGCACAAGACAGTTTACCAGAATCCCCGGAACAATAAAATTAGCATAATTATAATCACCAACTTCCATGGAACCACCGAATACATTAACAAATATTAACATAATAATAGCAGGAATTGCAATACTCATAGCAAGTGCTTCTGGAGTACGTAAGGTTATTAGCATACAGCGCCAAAACATTGTTTTTATGTCCATAAATCCATTTTTCATTGTATTTTCCATTATTTGTCACCTTCCTTTTTATGTCCGATAATTGCTAAAAATGCATCTTCTAATGTTGGTGTTACTTGTTCAAGTTTTGAAACCTGAATATTTGCATGTTTAAGTTTGATTAAGATTTTCGTTAGTTCGTCCACTCTACCCTCTGTTAAAATTGATATGCAAAAATCATCGACTTCCTTACTTACAATCGGATATTCTGCCAATTCTAGTTCTGCTTTACTTAGCTCATTATCGCTTGCAAACGTAAATCTTATCATACCTTTTGGAAGTAATTCTTTCAGTTCGTCGGCTGTTCCATTTGCGACAATCTTCCCGTCGTGAAGAACTGCAATATCGTCCGCTAGGCTTTCTGCTTCTTCTAAATATTGCGTGGTTAAGAAAATGGTAATTCCACTATTTGCCATTTCTTTGACTAACTCCCACATCGCAATTCTATTTTGTGGATCTAGCCCTGTTGTGGGTTCATCTAAGAAGATGACTTTGGGATTGCCAATCAAACTCATGGCAATATCTAATCGTCTTCTCATACCACCTGAATAAGTTGATGATCGTTTATCAGCGGACTTGGTTAGATTGAACTTTTCTAGTAGCTCCTCAGCTTTTCTTACTGGATCTTTGATACGCTTTAATTTACTAATAAGGATAAGATTTTCTCTTCCTGTTAATAATCCATCTACCGTTGCATATTGACCTGTCAAACTGATTGACTTTTTCACTTTTGCTTGCTCCGCATGGCAATCATAACCACAAATCGAAGCTTTGCCACCACTTGATTTTGCTAAGGTTGCAAGAATGTTAATCATGGTAGTTTTACCTGCTCCATTCGAACCTAACAAAGCGAAGATACCGCCTTTTTTAACATTGAAACTGACCCCTTTTAATACTTCATGGTCTTTGTAAGACTTTTTTAATTCTGATACACTTAATATTGTTTCCATTTTGCCATCTCCTTTTTTCTACCTATTAGGTATTCATTGCACTTATGTTATCATACCTATTAGGTGTAGTCAAGCATAAAGTAAAACTTTTTATCCTATGACGACACAAAGCCTAGAATAAGAGTTTTTCAATGCTCTATTCTAGGCCTTGTTTTCTATACTTCTGCTATTTCTTCTTTCGTCGTTTCTTATTGATTATATAATAAATCTCTAATTTCATCACCGATTTTCGTGCTAACATATACAACTTCCACTGCTTGTTTTCCTTTTGCATTTTTATAGCAAAATTGAAAAACATTGACTGGTATATATAAATTTCGCTTTGC
>JGI994J12354_10002646_pt1 | contig 17213 bp, 15 predicted proteins | sample IntmicLarv3ML3BL_FD_12354 | JGI IMG/M metagenome (IMG submission 12354) | reverse complement strand
GCTGGCGGTTGTTCCGCTCATGGGTTCTTTTATTACCGAACCGGCAGCCATGACACTGGCTGCACTCATGTTGCGTGACCGTTATTTATCTCGTCGGATACCTGAAGCCATGAAGTATCTGACATTTGCCGTTTTACTGGTTAATGTTTCTATTGGTGGTGTTCTGACGCCTTATGCTGCGCCTCCGGTTTTGATGGTGGCCGAAAAGTGGGGATGGGGGATGGGCACCATGTTGAGCATGTTTGGTTGGAAGGCGGCGCTCGCCGTCTTCGTTAATGCGCTGGCAGCAACCTGGATCTACAGGCGTGTGCTACTTCGTCTTGATGATGTCGAAGAAAATGTCGTGATAACGGTGGTTCCGGGGCATGTTGTGGGGATTCATCTTGCGTTTCTTGTTGGGGTTGTGGTTTTCAGCCATTATTCTGCCGTCTTTCTCGGACTTTTTCTTTTCTTTCTGGCGTTTACCCATGTATTCAAACAACATCAGAGCTCCCTGATGTTGCGAGAAGGGCTACTGGTCGCTTTTTTTCTTGCTGGCCTTATTGTGCTGGGCAGTATGCAAAAATGGTGGCTGCAACCGGTTTTGGCTGGGATGGATTCGCTGGCACTTTTTTTCGGATCCGTATTTTTGACAGCGATTACCGATAATGCGGCCCTGACGTATCTGGGTTCTCTGGTGGAGGGGCTGTCTGACGCCAGTAAATATGCCCTTGTTTCCGGTGCAGTAACAGGGGGTGGGTTGACCGTGATTGCCAATGCACCCAATCCGGCCGGTTTTTCCATTCTCAAAGGGACTTTTGATGAAGCATCCATTCATCCAGTGATGATGTTTTTTTTCGCTCTGCCGCCAACGATTGTTGCGGGGTGTTGCTTCTTTTTTCTGTGATTTCAAAAGCTTGCGCTTTGCTATTAAACCCATGGTTCATGCCAAAAAATGGTGTTGCCTAATGGATTGAATTCTCTATGGAAATATGATGGGGCTGTGTTTTTTTGTCATGCAAATTGCCCCTTCTTCATGCGGTCTCAAAAGGGTATAATCAAGCCATGAATGCATCAGTCGATCCTCAACTGGAGTCCCTGCGTACCCCTCCTCATTCTATTGAAGCAGAACAATCTGTGCTGGGAGGGCTTCTGCTTGATAATGCGGCATGGGACAGAATAGCTGATTTGCTTGGTCAGGCGGACTTTTATCGGTTTGATCACCGCCTTGTTTTTCAGCACATTGCTAAGCTGATTGCTGCATCGAGACCGGCAGATGTCATTACGGTTTATGAGTCACTTTCCAGTATCGGTAAGGCTGATGAGGTAGGTGGTCTTTCCTATCTGAATGCACTGGCGCAAAATACGCCATCAGCAGCCAATATCCGGCATTATGCTCAGATTGTGCGTGACCGCAGTGTGTTACGCAAGCTCATTACTGTTTCAGACGAAATTTCCGGTTCTGCTTTCAATCCGCAGGGAAAAGACGTCAGAAAAATTCTGGATGAAGCTGAGGCAAGAATTTTTTCAATTGCTGAAGATGGTGCACGTGGAACACAGGGATTTCAGGAAATTCGTCCATTGCTTGCACAGGTTGTCGAGCGTGTAGATGAACTTTTCAACCGCGACAACAAAAACGATGTGACTGGTGTGCCAACCGGTTTTATCGACTTGGACAAAAAAACGTCAGGGATGCAGTCAGGTGATCTAATTATTGTGGCAGGGCGCCCATCGATGGGCAAAACGGCGTTTTCTGTCAATATTGGCGAACATGTTGCCATCGAAAGCGGACTACCGGTTGCCATTTTTTCAATGGAAATGAGTGGTGCCCAGTTGGCGATGCGTATGATTGGATCGGTCGGTCGGCTTGACCAGCATAAATTACGGACAGGGCAGCTTGCTGAAGACGATTGGCCCCGCCTGACCAACGCCATTCAGAAAATGAATGATGCCCAGATGTATATTGATGAAACGCCAGCGTTGTCCAGTGACGCGTTGCGGTCCAATGCCCGTCGTCTTGCCCGGCAGTGTGGCAAGCTCGGGCTGATTATTGTGGATTACCTGCAGTTGATGTCACCCAATTCGGCAGGCGAAAACCGTTCTACGGAAATCGGTGAGATGTCTCGCGGGCTCAAGGCGCTGGCTAAGGAGCTGGCTTGTCCTGTTATTGCGCTTTCTCAGCTAAACCGTTCTGTTGAGCAGCGCCCGAATAAGCGACCACAGATGTCGGATCTACGCGAATCCGGTTCAATTGAACAGGATGCTGATCTGATTCTGTTTATTTACCGTGATGAAGTCTATAACCCGGATTCTCCGGAAAAGGGAACAGCTGAAATCATTATCGCCAAGCAGCGTAATGGCCCGATCGGGGAGGTCAGGCTGACGTTCAGCGGGCAGCACACCAAGTTTGATAATTATTCCGGTTCACAGGGGATGTATGATCATTAATTCTGTTACCGGCCTGATCCAAAATTAACTGAAAGCGAAAGAGACCTATGTTTGGACGTTTTATGCCTACGGACGGGAAATTTTTTGACATGTTCAACCAGCATGCGGAATTGTGTGTCAAGGGCGCGCAGGAACTGGTAGCACTGATGACGCAATTTGATAATCTGGAAAGACGCCTGCACAGTATTGAAGCCATTGAAAAGCAGGCTGACAAGGTGACCTACATGACGGTGAGGGTACTTCACAAAACCTTTATTACCCCGCTTGATAGGGAAGATATCCATCGGCTGATTACCAAAATGGATGATGTGCTGGATATGATGGAAGATGCCGCACAGACGGTTTCGCTTTATGACGTACAGACGATTACGCCTGAGGCCCAGCGGTTGGCGGAGCTTTGCCTGAACTGTACTGAAAAGATACAGGAAGCGGTTTCGCTTTTACACAATATGAACAATTCCCGGCAGATTCTGGAAATATGTGAAGAGGTGGATCGTCTGGAGTCGGATGCGGATCATGTCATGCATGCGGCCCTGTCCAAGCTGTTCAGGGACGAACCAGATGTGCGCAACCTGATCAAGCTCAAGGCGATGTATGAGTTTCTTGAGCAGGTGACCGACCTTTGTGAGGATGTTGCCAATATCATTGAGGGTATTGTTGTGGAAAATGCATGAGGATGGAAAACGGGATGCCTTGTGGTGCTGGCATCACTTTTCCCGGTTCACTTATTTTATTTCTTTGACTGACTGACGCTCATGCCAACTTATCACATCAGCATTTATATCCTGATTTTCCTAATTGCCCTAGCACTTGTTTTTGACTTCATGAATGGTTTTCATGATGCGGCCAACGCGATTGCAACGGTTGTTTCCACCGGTGTTCTCAAGCCGCAGACGGCGGTTGCAATGGCGGCGTTTTCCAACTGTGTCGCCATTTTTGTTTTTGACCTGCATGTGGCGGCAACGGTTGGAAAGGGAACGGTTGATCCGGCAATTATTGATCATTATGTCGTTTTTGGCGCCCTTGTCGGCGCCATTGCATGGAATGTTATCACTTGGTATTACGGCATTCCTTCTTCTTCCTCGCATGCCTTAATTGGTGGCTTGGTCGGTGCGGCAATTGCCAAAGCCGGTTCCGGTTCGCTGATTGCGTCCGGACTGTTTAAGACCATCGCTTTTATCATTATCTCTCCTTTCCTTGGCTTTATGCTGGGGACGTTGTTGATGCTGTTGGTGTCATGGATTTTTGTCAAGTCCCAGCCCAGAAGTGTGGATAAATGGTTTCGACGACTGCAGTTGGTGTCTGCCTCTTTATACAGTCTTGGGCACGGCGGTAATGATGCGCAAAAAACGATGGGTATTATCTGGATGCTCCTTATTGCCGCAGGCGTCACAACAACCGAAGAAAGATTGCCTTTGTGGGTGGTTATCAGCTGTTATGCGGCGATTGGGGGCGGTACGCTTTTTGGTGGATGGCGCATTGTCAAGACGATGGGACAGAAAATCACGAAGCTTAAACCGGTTGGTGGATTCTGTGCGGAAACAGGGGGTGCTATTACGCTGTTTTTGGCTACTGCGCTTGGCATTCCGGTATCAACAACCCATACCATTACCGGTGCTATTGTTGGTGTGGGGGCATCCAAAAAAATGTCTGCAGTAAGATGGGGGGTTGCCGGTAATATTATCTGGGCGTGGGTACTGACTATTCCAGCATCCGCATTTATTGCCGCTGTTGCGTGGTGGCTGGGAAAACTGGTTTTCTGATTACCTCCTCCACATGATTGACACCGCTTGCATGCAAGCGGTGTTTCTATTTCAGACCCCCAAAAAGGATTTTTTGATATAAAGCGGCATAGTGACATGCGAAACGGATTTTGTTTTTGACAAAACTCGATTGGCTGCTTTTGAGATGCGTTGTGCCGCCATATCAATGGCACTTGTGATATCAGCGGCAAGGCCAGTAACAACGATAGGTGAAATGCCCGGCAATTTCAGATGAATGAGACAGCGTTTGTCAATGCCTCCACGCGATCCGTTCAGATCGGTCAGGCGGATGGTAATGTTCGGAATACTGCTTTGTGTGTGTGTCAATACCGTGCTTAATCGCTCGGTAATATATTCCCTGAGGGATTCACTGGCTTTAATGCCTTTGGCGATAATCGTGGGTGTCATGCTTCCTCCTGCAATAACATATGAGGCTATTTTAAAGAATAGCAGGATATAAGAAAATAGAAGATAATGGTAAGATTGCTTCTAAAAAACTGAACTATGCGCCATTCCAGTCTAAATTTTCGCCATCTTTATTATTTCTGGGTTGTTGCCAAGGAGGGCGGTATTACCCGTGCTGCGCAGCGGCTTGGTGTTGCTGTACAAACTATTAGCATGCAGTTATCCACTCTGGAAAAGTCGATAGGCAAAACGCTGTTTGCACCACAGGGGCGGCGTATTGTCCTGACAGAAGCTGGCCGCCTTGCCCTAGGGTATGCTGACCAGATTTTCATGCTGGGCGAGCAGTTACAGGAGGTACTTTCAGAGGAAGATGTCGGCCAGAGCATGCGACTCACTGTCGGTATTTCGGATTCATTACCCAAGCTGATTGCTTACCGCCTGCTTGAAGCCGCACTTCTGATGCCGCAGCGCATTCGAATAGAGTGTTATGACGGTGAGTTTGAGGAGTTACTTGCGGATCTGGCGTTACACAGGCTGGATGTTGTCCTGACCGACCGTCCAGTCAACCCGGGCGGCAGTCTTCGTGTCTTCAGTCATGAGCTGGGGGATTGCCGGATCAGTTTTTTCGGAACGGAGCCGCTGGCAGAAGCCTGTCAGAAGAACTTTCCGGCCAGTCTTAACGGCGCCCCGCTCCTTTTGCCAACACGGAACAATACGTTGCGTATGCGACTTGACCAGTGGTTTGAATTCAATGGATTACGTCCCAACATTGTTGGCGAATTCGAGGATAGCGCGCTTTTGACGACATTTGGTCGCAGTGGCCTAGGACTGTTTCCTGCTCCTTTGGCCCTTGTTGCAGATATTCGGGAGCAGTTTAATGCCGTTCCGGTTGGCGAATTGGTCGATGTGCGGGAATATTATTATGCCGTTTCTGCCGAGATGAAAATCCGGCATCCGGCTGTCGAGGCTATTTTATCGGCGCCCCATACCGGGGTTTTTGATTCATGGCCTGAAAGAGACGTGTCATGATAAGCGGTTTGCCAAGGCAATAAACTGGTCAATCGGTATTTCTTCGGGGCGTTTCCCCGGGTCAATCCCCACTTCGATCATGTCATTTTCACTGAATAACGGGGCGAGCGTGTTACGCAGAATTTTCCTGCGTTGGGAAAAAGCCTGCATAACCGTTTTTTCTAGCATCCGGATGTCACATGTGGCCGGTCGGGGGCGCGGTATCATACGTACGATGGCAGAATCCACTTTTGGTGGTGGGTAAAAAGCAGAAGGTTCAACAACAAAAAGCATATCCATCTGGTATTGCCATTGCAGCATGACAGACAGGCGACCATAGGTTTTGCTTCCGGGTTCTGCAACCATGCGTTCAACCACTTCTTTTTGCAGCATGAAATGCTGGTCTTCAATTTGTGATGCAAATGGCATCAAGTGAAAAAGAAGTGGCGTCGAAATGTTGTAGGGCAGATTGCCGACAATTCGCATTTTCTGGTTCGATGCCGGAACAATTTTCCCGAAATCAAACTGCAGAACATCACCCTGATGAATAGAAAGAATATCGGCGGAATGTCTTTTTTTCAGTCGATCTACGAGGTCGCGATCCAGTTCGATGACATGAAGCAAAGGCAAAAAATGCAATAATAGATCGGTCAAGGCACCCAGCCCGGGACCGATTTCCACCATCAGATCCGTTTTTTTGGGAGCGATAGCAGTGATGATGGCTTCCAGAACAGATTTGTCCTGCAGGAAATTCTGACCAAAGCGTTTTTTTGGCGTGTGCTTCATTTTTTCTTCCACGTTAACAATGTGTGACTCGCAATACCATGTCGGCTGCCAGCCGGATGGCTTCGATCATGCTGCCGTCATCCGCCAGACCAGTGCCCTGCTTGGCGATATCCAGTGCCGTGCCATGATCGACCGAGGTGCGAATAATGGGTAATCCCAGCGTTACATTGACGCCACGCCCGAAAGTGGCATGTTTCAGTACCGGGAGTCCCTGGTCGTGATACATCGTCAGAAAGCAGTCGGCCTGTTCAAGATGATGGGGTAAAAACAGGGTGTCAGCCGGGAATGGGCCTTCTATATTCATGCCCTGTCGCTGCAGTGTGTGAATGACAGGTGTGATGATTTCGGTTTCTTCCATTCCCAGATAGCCGTTTTCTCCCGCATGCGGGTTCAGTCCGCTTACTAGGATGTGTGGCCCGGATATCCCGAATTTGTTTTCCAATTCCTTGTGCAGGATCTGAAGAACCTGTATGAGTGATGCCTGTGTAATTGCAGCAGGAACGGCTTTCAGTGGTAAATGGGTAGTTGCTAGGGCAACGCGCAATGTTTGTGATTGTGGGCTGGCGGATGATGCGACATGACCAGCTAAAAGCATGACAACATTATCTGTTTGCAGGCTTTCTGCCAGATATTCCGTATGACCGGTAAAGGCGATGCCGGCTGCGTTGATTGTGCTTTTTTGAATCGGTGCAGTTGCCATTGCGTCAAAATGTTTTGCTACGGTTCCTTGTATGGCAATATCCAGTCCTGCCAGTATTGCGGTGGCATTTGCCGGATCTGGGTGGCCTGGTACGACCACCTGCATGAGGGGGCAATCTATGATCAAAAGGGTTTCTGCATGGCATAGTGAACGCAGCCCGGAAAGATGGTCTTTCGTTATTCGCCGAAGTGACATTTTTTCTGTCATATTCTGCGCCAGATTTTCCAGCAGATGCCAGTCACCTATCAGAATTGCATGAATTTCATGCCGGAGCTTCCAAGCTGCACGCAGTGCAATTTCCGGTCCGATTCCGGCAGGGTCACCTAGGGTAACAGCAATAACGGGCAAAGATAACATCAGATTTGCCTCAGATGATTATTCTTCAATTCGATAGTCCACATAGGCGCGATCACGCAACTGACGCAGCCACTCTTCTGTGGCTTCTTCAATTTTCCGTTCCCGCAACGCCTGCTTTGCTGCAATCCGCTTTCTTTCCATGGAAGCGTCTTCGGTTTTACGTTCAACAACCTGGATCAGGTGAAAGCCGAACTGTGTTTCAACTGGCTCGCTGATTTCGCCTAATTGGAGTGACATCAATGCCTTTTCAAATTCCGGTACCGTGTCCCCCGGATATATCCAGCCCAGATCTCCGCCTTTGCTTGCCGAGGTGTCATTGGAATACAAACGGGCCAGTTCCTCAAATGTTGCGGCGTTATTGGAAAGTCGCTCCCGGAGTTCCATCAGCTTTCTGCGGGCTTCGTCAGCTGATACCAGCTGATTGACCTTGATCAGGATGTGACGGGCATGAATTTGCTGGACGGCTCCGGTACCAGGCAGAGCAACTGGCGCGTGCGCCGGAGAAGCTGCAGCCTGCTGTGTTTTGCGTCGGTCCAGGATTTTCAGGATGTGAAAACCATTGGCACTTTTCAAGATGCTGGTCATTTCACCAGTTTTCAGACCGGAAACGGCTTCAATAAAAAGTGTGGGCAGGCGGTCCAGTGTACGCCATCCCATATCTCCGCCATTTAATCCTTCCTCGCCATCAGAAAATGTTGCAGCATTTTGCTGGAAATTGCTGCCGCTTTGCAGGAGTTGAAGAACATGTTCTGCACGATCCCGGCGTCCGGAAATCTGTTCCGGGGATGCATTTTCAGGGATGCGGATCAGGATGTGCGCCAAACGAATTTCCTGTCCGGATTCAGCGGCTTCGGTCGTAATAGGGTTGGTTTGCTGAATACCAAGAAGGTGATCAACTTCTGAGTCACTGATTTCAATTTTTCTGATAACTTCAAGATCCTTCAGGCGCTGACGTGTGACGTCATTGCGGATACTTTCACGAAAAGTCGCCAGTGAGATGCCATCTGCCTGAAGCTGCTTTTCAAATTCCTCCATCGAGAGGCGGTTTTGTTCTGCAACCATGGCAACCATGGCATCAAGTTGTCGATCATCCACGCGAAGTCCCCGTTCTTTTGCCATCTGGAGCTGAATGCTTTCAATAATCATGCGTTCCAGTATCTGGCGTTCCAGTTCGGCTCGTGGCGGATGAATTCCCTGCTGGTTCAGGCGTTTTTCAATCATGACGACACGGTCATCTAGCTCTTTTTTTGTGATGACATCGCTGTTAACAATGACGAGGATTGCGTCTACCTTGATCTGCTGTGCTATCTGGGGCGAAGATATGGGCTGTGCTCTACAGACAGAAAGAAACGATACCAGCAGAATGACAGCAGCGAAAAATGAGCGTAAAAAAATACGTTTGGATGGCTGGGTGAGTGTGTACATGGCACAGTTCCTTCATTGAAAAATGGCTGGTTGCCTTTTATTCATCATAAGCTGTCAAAGGGCGGTAACCCGGAACACCTTTTTTTAGCGCGCTCATGGGGTTTGCCCCAATTTTGGACATTCCCTTCAGTTCCAACTGGAAGAAGATTGCGGTGTTTGATTCAGACGATGAGGTGGCATACCGTTGTGCTACAACACGGCCGATCCAGCAGTCAGCGTTATATTCGATGCCAAAGAGGCTTTCAATCGTTTTGCTTTCCGGTAGAGAGTAGCTGACCTGGCCAACCGCATACCAGCGTTTGCCCAGCGGCCATTGGCCGGAAATATTGATCTGGTCAATGGCATTGCCGTGTTCATCAATGGAGTTACGCAGATAGCGGTATTCGGCATTCAGTACTTTTTTGTCAGCGGGGCGCCACTGCAAACTGTAGTTGGCGCTGTATGTGCGGCGTGTACTCTGGTTGTACTGGATTGCAGTATCAACGGCAAGTTTGGGTGTCAGAAGACCGCTTGCCATCAGCAGCAGGTCGGAGCGGTTTTCGTTGCGTGCTTGTGTTTGCTGGTAAAGAGCAACGCGCTGGTCAGCAAAGTAATAACGCTGCCCGACAGTAAAGCGCATTCTTTCAGCACCGGATTTTTCAATATATCGCGAAGTAATGGCTGCGGTCAGATTGTTTGCGTTAGCGATGCGGTCTTCACCAACAAAACGATTTTCCTCAAAGAGTTGGGCATATCCGAAACTGGGTTCACCGGAATCAAACACTGGATATTTGTTTTGATCCCGGTAGGGGGTATAGACATAAAACAGCCTGGGTTCCAGTGTTTGCGTCATGTCAGTGCCAAAAAAGGAGGCATCCCGTTCAAAAATCAGCCCACCATCCAGCGAGAATGTGGGAATGGTTCTGGACATGGTGCGGCTCTGGTCTTGCTGAAGGTATTTATCATCCAGCTTATAGCTGGCATAGTGCAGGGACGCTTTGGGTGTCAGGAAGGCACCACTTGAAATTATCGGGAATGCGATTTCCGGGTTGAACACATACCGGTCGCCACGCTGGCGTTCCCTTTGCTGGCGCTGGTCTAACTGATGGTCATCAAGCCAGAACCGGGTGTATTGCAGGTTGGCGGTAAGATCAAATCCTTTTGCATCATATCGAAAGGCTTTGATGTTAACGTAGGGTAAGCGGTCATAGCTGGGAATAATCGGCAGTTCTTTATCCTGCAGGAGCTGATAACGACTGGCACCAGCGATAACATTCAGGTAGTTGTTTGAATACTGAATATTTCCATCCTGCAACAGGAGGCGGTTCCCCCTCAGGAATGAAGAAGAAAAATCGTCCGGATAATTGTCGTCAGATGCCTTATTGAAATCCCATGTATACCGCCAGCCAGGCGCGAAGTCATGAGAATGCTGCGATGAAATGAAGTAGCGGTTCCGGCGTGCCTCATTGTCACTTGGCAGGTATTCGGCGTAAGTTTCCCCTTTATAGTTGTGCCCAAGATAGCGACCATGTGCACCCAACTGAAATCCGCGCTTGGCGAGGTATTTGGGGTAAAGGGTCAGATCATAGTTTGGTGCCAGATTGAAGTAATACGGCACCATCAGTTCCATACCCCCCTTTGATGTTGCTCCGGTGGTAGGGGGTAAGAAGCCGGATTTCCTTTCTCCGCTTATAGGAAAGGACAGGGAGGTGGCCGCCAGAATCGGTACATTTTTGAAATAGAGTACGGGATATCTGGCTGATCCGACATTGTGGGCCGTATCCAGATTCAGTGTGCTGGTTGCCAGATACCAGTCCGGATTCTCTCCTTCACAGGTGGTGTAGGTGCCATTGACAATGGTTGTACTGTACTCATTTTCCAGATCAATACGCTCGGCGGAGCCCTGACCACCCGTCATGCCGATTTTGTATTTTGCGCGGGTTAAAACGCCTTCTCCCGTATCCATGTTGAACTGCATGGCTTCGGAACGGTAGTGGTCATCGTACAGAGTAATATCCACGTTACCAGCGGCTTCAATTTCATTTTCTTCCTGTCGGAGGATGGCGTGGTTGGCAGTAATGCGGGTTTGCCCTTTTTCCACTTCAACCTGGTAATCCAGATTCATTTCCCGGTCAGGTCGACCAGTTATCTGTTCTGCCCACATCGTTATGGGTGCATTTCGGTCATCTTCCAGAATGGTTTTCTGCTTGCGTGGGGTTTTCTCAGTGTCGGCGTAAAAATCAAAGACACGAGTTTTCTGCTGATATCCATATCTGCGCGGACCAGTTGCCAGCGTGACATCCCTTATGTGCTCATGCTCAAAAAGCGCATAGGCTTCAGGCGTTCTTGGGATTTTTTTCTGCGTATTGCGCTGGTATTCGAGATTCAGGCCACGATCAGATTGGGAGCCTGTTGCGGTGTGGACAGTTTGAAGGGTGGTATCCTCGGAGACAGGGGCGCCTTCCTGCTCTCTGGTAACAATGGTTTCCCTACGGTAGACGAAGGGCCTGTTGTTTCTCCTGTCCTCTGTCGCCTGGTATTGAAGGTTGAGTGCACGATCCAGCCGTCCGGAAAGCGGGCCGGAATTCTGTATGGTTTGAACGGGCGGGCGATCCTCATCCGGGTCTCGCGATGTCTGGTTGATCTGTGCGCCTGCAGTTACTGGCAGGGTTGAAATAACCAACATCACGGGCAATAACTGATACCAGCGAAAAATGGCAGGGCGAAAGATCATTTTGGATATGGATTTACGGCAAAATTCTGACGAATCAATTATTATATGAGAACTTTATACTTTAAAACGTAACAGTTCGTTATTTCATGTCATTATCTTCTGATTCCCGTCTGGTATCACTGCAGGAGTGGCTGGGTTCATTTTCCCGGCATGGTATTGATTTCAGAACCATTCGCCCCGCCTCATCTGATGCCAGTTTCAGGCGTTATTTCCGGATTGAGTCTCCCAATGGCAGCTATATTGTGATGGATGCTCCACCGGAAAAGGAAAAGGTACAGCCGTTTATCCATGTTGCGGAAGTTTTCCGGCAATGTGCGGTTTGTGTGCCGGAAATCATCGAAAAAAATATTGATGAAGGGTTTTTGCTGCTTTCTGATCTTGGTAATACAACTTACCTGCAAAAGCTCAACGAGGAAAATGCACATGAAATGTATTTGGATGCCATTGATTCTCTGGTGCGTATCCAGATGGCAAGCCGCTCAGGGGTGTTGCCTGAGTATGATCGGACGCTGCTTTTGAATGAGCTGATGCTTTTTCCCGAATGGTATGTGAAAAAGCATCTGGGTATTCAGTTGTCGGAAAAGCAGATAGCAACACTCCAGAAAATGTTTGATCTGATACTGGCAAACAATCTTTCGCAGCCGCAGGTCTACGTACATCGTGATTATCATTCCCGCAATTTGATGGTGCTTGAAACCGGCAATCCGGGTATTCTGGATTTTCAGGATGCTGTATTTGGTCCCATTACCTATGATCTGGTATCGCTTTTGCGGGATGCCTATATTGTCTGGAGCGAAGAACATGTGTTGGACTGGGTAATCCGGTATTGGGAGCGGGCAAGGAAGGTAGGGTTGCCCGTAAATCCGGATATCGATATGTTTTACCGGGATTTTGAATTCATGGGGTTGCAGCGTCATCTGAAAGTGCTGGGAATTTTTGCCAGACTGTGTCATCGCGATGGCAAGGAGGCCTACCTGGATGATTTGCCCGTAGTGATGGAATATACCAGCAGGACTGCGTCTCGGTACCCTGAACTCGCACCGCTTGCCCAGCTTCTTGACCAGCTTTTGCAAAAAAAAACTCAGGTCGGATATACTTTTTAACCCATATGTGATTCTGTTGTGGAACCNATATGAAAGCNATGATATTTGCTGCCGGGCGGGGTGAACGCCTGCGTCCGCTTACTGACAATACCCCCAAACCGTTGCTTGAAGTCCGGGGGCGACCATTGATCGTCTGGCACATTCTGAATTTGGTTCGTGCTGGTATTACGGATATGGTCATTAATCACGCCTATATGGGCAATCGGATTGAGGAAGCTCTGGGAGATGGTTCCCGTTTTGGCGCAAACATTGTTTATTCAGCCGAGGGCGAGGCACTAGAAACAGCCGGTGGGGTTGCCAAGGCACGGCATTTGCTTGGAGAAGATCGCTTTGTTGGTATCGCGGCTGATGCGTATTGCCCCCATTTCGATTTTTCACAGATCCGGGAGGCGCTTGAAGATAACGACGTCTGGGGAAAGCCGCATGCCGATGAAAAAAAAGACATGGCTTGGCTGTACTTGGTCAAGAAACCCCCGTATTACGAGCAGGGGGATTTTTCGCTTAACCTTTTTTCGGTTGGCAATGAGGGTGTCCGTCCTTTTACTTTTTCGGGTATCGGTGTTTATCGCATGGCTATGTTTGATTCCATCCGGGCTGGTGAGAAGGCAAAATTGGGGGTGTTGTTAAGGGAGTATGCAGAAAAAGGTTTGGTCGGTGGGGAAGTTTACCGAGGTGATTGGATCGATGTGGGTACGGTTGAGCGCTTTGAAATGCTGAATGCGCCGTTGTCTTTTGATAGATAGAAAAAGCTAATGGTTGCACCATTAAAAAACGCGCCTTTTTTGAACTGACCCCTGAAAGTTGGACAGTTATTTAAGGGTATTGGCCTGAGTTCTGAATTGCACGGGACTCAGGCCATTTAGTTTTAAGCGGATTCTATCGTGGTTATAGTAGTGGATATATTCCTTTATTTCTGCTTCCAGTTGTTCGACAGACTCAAATTTTTTGATGTAAAAGCATTCTGACTTCAGCGTACCGAAGAAACTCTCCATAGCCGCATTATCCAGACAATTTCCCTTGCGCGACATGCTCTGCATGATGTCATGTTGGCGCAGGATTTTCTGATAGGGTTTCATCTGGTACTGCCACCCCTGATCAGAGTGGAGCAGCGGCGCATCCCCCGGCGTCAGACGGGATACAGCTCCTGAAAGCATCTTTTCCACCATATCGAAGTGAGGGCGTCTTGCAAGCTCACAGGAAATGATCTCGTTGTTATATAAATCCATGACTGGCGACAGATAAAGCCTTTCTCCGGAAACATTGAATTCGGTCACATCCGTTACCCATTTCTGGTTCGGTTGCTCTGCTGCAAATTGTCTTTGCAGCAGGTTGGGAGCGATTTTGCCAACATGCCCTTTGTAAGAATGGTATTTCCTGACACGAATGCGAGCAGCCAGACGAAGCTGCCTCATCAGCTTTTGGACGGTCTTGTGGTTGAGCCCATATCCCTGCTGCCTCATGACACAGGTGATCCGACGATAGCCATAACGCCCTTTGTGACGATCAAATATGCTCTGGATAGCATGCTTTTCAGAGGCATACCTGTCCGGCTGTTTCTTCTTTTGACAGTGATAATAAAAGGTGCTGCGGGAAAGAATTGCGATTCTCAGTAAATCGGAAAGCGCATATTTCTGCCTTAACTCATCAACTATTTGCGCCTTGATTTTGGCGCAGACAGCTTCCCTTGCTGAGTTAAGGCTTTCAACTTTTTTAGATAGTCAACTTCGGCACGAAGGTACCGAACTTCGGCCAGTAGTTCTTCCTGACTTTTTTCTTCGTCCGGCTTCGGAACAGATGGCTTTTTATGAGTCTGGGACATAGGGGGTGGACGCCCTCGCTTGCTGTTCAGTAAGGCAGTTCTGCCTCTTTCACGATAGATTTTATCCCATAAGGCGACTGTGCCAAACAGGACATCGAATCGAGCAGCAGTGGCTTTAAGAGAAAGATCATGTTCATGCATGTATTCAACAACCTGACACTTGAACTCGCCATCATAACGGCGACCCCGATAACTTAAGCCTTCAACTCCATTTCGCTCATAGGCAGACAACCAGGTGCGAACGTTTATTATGGAGATGTCAAACCGGCGGGCTGTCAACTTTTGACCACCATGACCAGATAAATAGTAATTAGTAACTTCTAGCTTGAACTCCTCTGTGTACTTCGACATGAAAACTGCACCTCCATCTCGTCAGAATTCGTCCAACTCTTGGGGTGCAGTTCAAGAAGGTGCTTTTTTTTATTCCTTTTCCGGGTATGGAGATGGTGTTGTGCTTTTGTTTAAAACGATGAATTGAGGGGTAAAAATGCCTCAATTCATCGTTTTGCCACCGTCCCCGTCAAGGTGCCGAAGGGCAAAAAAGAGTGAAAAAGCGGCATTTTCAGGTGAATTTGAAAAAAAAAGCGACCGTCAAAGCGCTAATAAAGGGGCAAAACACCCCTCTGTTCGTTGCTTTGATTTGGGGCAGCAACGATGGTGCTGTTTGATGTAGTGCGTTGATATAATTGGTGAATTTGATGTTTTTGCATGAAGGGCAGAAAAATCGGGTTGCCCCTCAAGTTTTGGAAAAAGCTGCCGCCTAGTGCGTGCCTTTCGCCACTCCCTGTTGTGGCGGGTTGCCTGTCCGGCGGATTAAACCTTTTACCACCATCTCCGTTAATGAGACAACAGCGGTCGGCTTGGCAAACCCGCAGCGGTCGGTTCAGGAAACAGATTGAACAAACCAATGCAATCACATTTATTTGACAGCAAGCCCACCAATGAAAAGGCGAAATCAGGCGCCTTATTATTGTGAAAGAGTTTACAGGAGAGTTGCTATGCCTCAGATTATCAATACCAATATGGCGTCGTTGAATTCACAGCGACACCTGAATTCCACCCAGAGTGCGCTTGCTCGCGCCATGGAACGCCTTTCATCAGGCAAGCGCATCAATAGCGCAAAGGATGATGCGGCAGGTCTGGGTATTTCAGAAAGAATGACTTCGCAGATTATGGGTATGAACCAGGCGATCAGGAATGCCCGCGACGGCATTTCACTGGGTCAGACGGCGGAGGGTGCCCTAAGCACCATGAACAGTATGCTCCAGCGTGTTCGTGTGCTGGCTGTGCAGGCTTCCAATGCGACCAATTCCCCGGCAGACCGCCAAGCCCTTCAGGATGAGGTAGGCCAACTGGTGTCGGAACTGAACCGGATCGCGGAAGTGACGACGTTTAACGGCCAGCATCTGCTGAATGGCACGATGGGAACGCAGTATTTTCAGGTTGGCCCGAATGCGGCCGAAGTGATCGGTGCCAATGGCACGAACTTCATGACAACAACGTATGGTAATTACCGTGTGGAAGGAGATGGATTTCCTGCCCAGCTTGCGGGGACAGCCAAAACGGGATCAACCGCCAAGATAACAGGTTATCTTGGTAGTGCCGATCTGACAGTGACCACCAGTGACAGTGCAAGGACGGTTGCCGAGAAAATCAACCTGCTTTCCGGTGATACGGGGGTAAATGCAACAGCCAAGACGACGGCACACATCAATTCCATGTTGCCAGATACAACTTATGCCTTTGAGCTGAGTTCCAATAATGCAGAGCCAGTCATTGTTTCCTTCGCGATTGGTGCAGATACCACCCTGGGTGATTCGTATGCCGCAGCGGTTAATTCCATCAATGCACAGACCGCCAAAACCGGTGTCTCGGCAGAATACTATGTTGCTCCGGATGGCGCAGGGAATTCTTTTCATGGTATCCGCCTGATCAACCAGAATGGCAATGACATTGTGATGACGCCAACGCTGACATCTGTTCCGGCAGCCAGCCTTTCCGCTTTCAAGGCAGATGGCAACCTGAATGGCGGGTTCTCTGTCCCAGCTAGTGGTGCCCGGGCATTTGGTACGGTAACGATAGATTCCCCCAACAGCTTTGTGGTGACAGAGGCAACATCAGCTGAGTACCCTGTTGGTGGTACAGGCGCACTGATGTCGGTATCCACCCTGGATGTTTCGACATTTGAAAAAGCGCAAAAGAGTCTTGTAATTGTAGATTCGGCCCTAGTGCATATTGTGGGTGAGATGGCGCGCTACGGTGCGCTCCAGGCCCGCTTTGAATCAACGATTTCGAATTTGGAAGTGACGGCAGAAAATACGACGAATTCAAGAAGCCGTATTCAGGATGCCGATTATGCACAGGAAACGGCAGCACTTTCCCGGGCATCCATCTTGCAGCAGGCCGGTACATCGATGCTGGCGCAGGCAAACCAGATTCCCCAGACAGTTTTAGGTCTTCTCCAGTAATCTCCTGTAACTGGAAATACCCCGCCAGCCTGATTCCCTGGCGGGGAGCAAAAAAGGCACCCCTGATGGTGCCTTTTTTGCGTGTTGCGCTGTCCCGTCCTAAAATAAGTTGACGGATTTATGAATCAAAGAATGCCTGATGCACAGCATCGGGCGTTTTGTATTTTAAGCTGAGATGAGGACGTCTTTGATTGTAAATATCGATAGATTGTCCAATCATCTTTCTGGCCTCAAAAATG
>JGI994J12354_10002645_pt1 | contig 17215 bp, 15 predicted proteins | sample IntmicLarv3ML3BL_FD_12354 | JGI IMG/M metagenome (IMG submission 12354) | reverse complement strand
AGCCGATTTTGGCAGACGGCGAGGTACACTATTTTGGCGAGCCAATTGCCATTGTTTTGGCGGAATCCGAGCAAGCGGCGGCGCAGGCGGTCGCGCTTATAAAAGTTGAGTATCAGCCGATGGAGCCGGTATGCTGTTTGGAAGATGCGCTGAGAGGCGACGCGCCGACAGTGAACGGTTTCAATGCGATGAATAAGCAAAGTGTTAACATATTCGACGAATACCACTACGGCTGGGGCAATGCGAACCGCATGATGGATAAGGCGCATTTGGTTGTGGAAGATTCCTATGACTTTCCGATGATACACCATTTTCCGCTGGAGCCGTTCAATTGTGTGGCGTATCCCGACACAGACGGCGTGGTGATAAAAAGCCCGATACAGCATCCGTTCACGCTCAGAAGAGTTGTTGCGGCGTGTCTCGATATGAAAATAGCGAAGGTTAGGGTTATTGCGTCGAGCCTTGGCGGCGGATTCGGCGGAAAGGGCTACCCGAAGCTTGAGCCGCTGATTGCATACTTGGCGTTGCGTGTTGGGCGCCCGATTCGGATTGTGCTGTCTATGACGGAGGGCTTTTATTGCTCAAGACGCTTGTCGTCTACCGTTAAGGTTAAGCTGGGTTTTGCTGAGGACGGAACGATAATCGCAGGGCAGGTAAACGCCGATTACCTGATTGGCGCGTATGTCGACGCGGCACCCAGGGTTGTGGCGAAGGCGAGTTATTTGGGCTGCGGACCATACCGTATCCCGAATATCGCAATAGACGCAAGGGCGGTCATGTCGAACACGACGCCTGCCACGGCATTTCGTGGTTTTGGTATGCCGCAAATTATGTGGGCGCTTGAATCGCAGATGAATGAAGCGGCGGAAAAGCTTGGTATAGACGGGCTTGAGATACGGCTTCGCAATCTGCCAAATAGAGGCGAAACACTGATTCCGGGCGACAATCCGGTAGACGGCGAATGGTCGATTGGACTGAAGAAAGCCGCAGAGCTTGTAGGATGGGGCGGTGAGTGCGACGTTGATACAGGCAGGGGAATATCTATCGGCATAAAATGTCCGATTCCGGGTACAGTGTCGCATGCAATCATCAAACTCCATGTGGATGGAAGCGCAACGGTTGCCGTTGGTACAACAGAGATGGGGCAAGGCTCGCGCACGGTGATGGCGCAGATATCGTCGGAGATACTCGGCATCCCGATAGACGAGATTAACATAATTATGGGCGACACCGCAACCACCGGATTTGATATCGGCACAGTTGCCAGCAGGTCGACTGTGGCGATGGGCAATGCGGTGGCGGACGGCTGTTTAGATATACTAAAACAGATGAATGCGCTTGCAGCAGAGTATTTTAAAACCGATGCAAACAAGGTTTCTGTGGCGAACGGAGTTGTCCACGCGGAAGACAAGATGATGTCATACGCGGACTTTTTGCGGGACAGCGTGACTCTTAATCAGGGTGAGATTGTGGCGAGAGGCTTATTCAAGGGCTTGCCCGCGCCGGACCATCCGCTTGGCGGACTGTCGGATTTTTGGGAGATTATATTTACAGCGGTTGAGGCGAGTGTCGACCGCGAAACGGGTGAGATTCGTGTTAGAAAGCTTGCGAATGTCAGCGATGTTGGCAAGGTGATCAATCCTATTATGGCGAAGGGGCAGGAGGAAGGCGCTGGGCTGATGGGGCTTGGCCACACGCTGATGGAGCAGATGATATATAATAAGGAAGGAAAGCTGGTTAACGGCGGACCTTTGGACTATCGTGTGCCGACTATTCAGGATATTCCAGACAAAATGTTGAGCGCGTTTATAGAAAATGAGGATGGTCCGGGGCATTTCGGCTCGAAGGGGCTGGGCGAAAGCGGCGTAATTGCTGTTGCGCCTGCTGTTGCGAGGGCTATATACGATGCGGTTGGAGTGAAAATTAGTGATTTGCCGCTCACATCCGAGCGGGTGTGGACAGCACTTCAAAAATGACAGCGAGAGGAATGCGGGCATGGAAGCAAACACAAAAATAGGCGCGGTTATCGTTGCGGCGGGGATGTCTTCGCGTATGGGGCAGTTTAAGCCGCTGATGAAGATTGGTGATATGTCTATGATTCAGCATATCTGCGCGCGGTTTCGCCAGGCGGGTGTTTCAGAGATTGTGCTTGTTACAGGCTTTTGCGCAGAGGAGCTTGAAGCGCATACCGCCGATTTGGACGTGATTTATATATACAACGAAAACTACCGGACAACGCAGATGTTTGATTCTGCGAAGCTGGGTTTTGCGTATATCGCCGACCAATGTGACAGGGTTTTCTTCACACCGGCAGATATACCGCTATTTACTACCGATACAGCGAAAAGACTTTTGAGATGCGATGCCGATCTGGTAAGACCCATTTGCAACGCTAAAGCGGGGCATCCGATTCTGCTTTCGAACGAGACAGTGAAAAAATTGCTGTTATGCGACAGTTCAGACGGACTGCGCGGTGCGTTGTTAACGTGTTGCGATAGTATCTCCGATGTTGTGGTTGACGATAGAGGCATTTTGCTGGACGCGGATACGCCGAGTGAATTTGGAAAATTAACGATATGTTTCAATGAAAAGGGGTGAGCATCCATGACGCTGATTAAAACCGAAGACGCTGTGGGGCATACGCTGTGCCACGATATAACGCAGATTATTAAAGGCGTGACAAAGGATGCGGTGTTTCGAAAAGGGCATATCGTTAGCACTGCGGATATACCGGTTCTGCTGAGTGTTGGGAAAGAGCATCTATACGTTTGGGAACACGACAACAATGTGTTACACGAGAACGATGCGGCGTATATACTGAGGGATATCTGTATGGGCGAAAACATCAGCGCCGCCGAACCCAAAGAGGGTAAGGTAGATTTGTACGCAGAGGTTGATGGATTGTTAACCGTGGACGCCGGACGACTGCTTGCGATAAATGCGCTTGGCGAGATGATGATTGCGACGCGTCACGGCGGGTTTGCGGTGAAGAAGGGTGATAAGATTGCAGGAACGCGGGTTATTCCGCTTGTTATAGAAAAAGAAAAGATGCAAAATGCGGTTAAAGCCGCGGGTGATGTGCCGATTTTGAATGTTATACCGTTTAAAAGTAAAAAGGTTGGCATTATCGTTACAGGCAGTGAGGTATGTTCAGGGCGCATTGCCGATACATTTACTCCGGTGGTGGAGCAGAAGCTAGCGTGGTTTGGTTCAGAATTGGTGAGCGGGATGCTTCCGGGCGATGACCACGAAAAAATCACAATTGCGATTAACGAAATGCTAACGTGTGGGATGGATATGGTTATCTGCACGGGCGGCATGAGCGTGGACCCTGACGACAGAACGCCGCTTGCGATAAAAAATAGTGGAGCAAAAATTGTGAGCTACGGCGCACCAACACTGCCCGGCGCGATGTTTATGCTCGCTTATAGCGATGACAGCAGACCTATTTTGGGGCTTCCCGGGTGTGTGATGTATGCACAGCGAACGGTTTTCGACCTCGTATTGCCATATTTGATGGCAGATATTGAGATCAGCGCGGATAGTCTTGCAGGCTATGGCGAGGGCGGGCTGTGTCTCAACTGCGAGAATTGTGTGTTCCCGAATTGTGCGTTTGGCAAATAGCGCGGGAAGTTAGAAGGAGATACTATGGATTTTACACATATTGATAAAAATGGAAATGCAGTCATGGTCGATATAAGCGAAAAAGGTGTAACAGACAGATGCGCCGTCGCTGTCGGACGTATAAAAATGAGCGCCGAATGTTTTGCGCTTGTTCAAGCAGGCGAGATAAAGAAGGGCGATGTACTCGCTGTGGCGCGGATTGCCGGCATTATGGCGACAAAGCGGACGGCAGACATTATCCCGCTTTGCCATTCGCTTGCGTTGTCATCCTGCACAGTTGAGTTAACAGAGTGTGATGTGACAAACGAGATAGAGGCGAAGTGTACTGTAAAACTGCAAAGTAAGACAGGTGCAGAGATGGAAGCGCTAACAGGTGCGTCTGTGGCATTGCTGACGATATACGACATGTGTAAGGTTGTCGACAAAGAGATGCGCATAGGAGATATTCGGGTGATTGAAAAAATGGGCGGAAAGAGTGGAGCGTTGAGTTGTGATTGATTCGTTTGGGCGAAATATAAATTATATGCGTGTTTCCATAACAGACTGGTGCAACCTGCGCTGTACATACTGCCAACCGAACGGCATCGAGCGTCTTGCACATGCCGATATTTTAACTTACGAAGAAATCTTGCGGGTATGCGGCATTGCGGCGACATTGGGGATAGATAAGTTTAAGGTAACAGGCGGAGACCCGCTTATGCGCAAAGGCTGTATGAGCTTCGTTTTTCGACTTAAGCATACACAAGATGTTAACTCGGTTACGATGACAACAAATGGTTTACTAATTGGCGAAGGTATGCCCGAATTATCCGCGATTGATGCGGTAAATATCAGCATCAATGCGGTTGACGCTACTACTTATCGTGATATAACAGGGGTTGACGGTGCAAAAACCGCAGTTGAAGTTGTTAGAGATTGCGCAGATATAGTAAAAACCAAAGTTAACTGTGTGTTACTAAACGAAAACATAAATCAGATTTTCCCGCTTCTAGATTTAGCGCGGGATATGGAGGTTGATGTGCGGTTTATCGAGCTAATGCCGCTTGGATGCGGTAATCTGCAGAGCGGCATGAGCTGTGAGCAGGCAAAATGCATGATTCATGCTGAATTCCCCGATTTGGAGCTTTGCGAAGGGAAGCAGGGCAATGGTCCGGCGGTTTACTATAAAAGCAAGCAGCTTCGGGGCAGAATCGGCTTTATCGCCGCATGTAGCGACAAGTTTTGCGCAGACTGCAACCGCATACGGCTGACATCAACAGGTTTTTTGAAACCCTGTCTGTGCTACAACGACGGAGTAGATTTGCGAATGCTGTTAAGACGCAGCGCGAGCGATGAAGATATAAAAACTGCTATCTGCGATGCCATTTTGTCGAAGCCGGAAGCGCATTGTTTCGAAAAGTATCAAAGTGTTACTGAGCGGAAGAACATGAGCGAAATTGGCGGCTGATAGTTGGAAGCTATATTTTATAGGAAGGAACTACATAAAAATGGGCACGATTCGGGCGATTTGTATAAGTGAGCGGCGAGGCACAAAAAAAGAGTGCGTCGGCGAAGCGGTTTTGATTGAGAATTTTGGTATAGAAAACGATGCCCACGCTGGAGATTGGCATAGGCAGGTGAGCCTTTTGTCGGATGAAAAGATACAGGCGTTTAAGCGAAAAGGTGCAGATATAGAATACGGCGTGTTTGGCGAAAACATTGTTGTAGACGGTTTAGATTTGCGTATGCTTGCGATGGGCACATTACTAAAATGTAACGATGTGTTAATAGAAATATTGCAAATTGGCAAAGAATGCCACAATCACTGCGAGATTTATCATACAATGGGCGACTGCATTATGCCGAGAGAAGGCGTGCTCGCGCGGGTGATTAAAGGTGGAACGATAAAGGTTGGTGATACTGTGAGTATAGAAGCGAGAACGGAAAAACGCCCGTATCAATCTGCTGTTATCACGGTGTCTGACAGATGTGCGAGAGGCGAACGTGAGGATTTGAGTGGTGCCATCATTGCAAATCGGCTGAAAGAGCAGGGATATATCATTGCTGAGACGCTGATTATTCCGGACGAAAAAGAGCTGCTAAAACGGCATTTGATACAGCTGGCAGACAGGCGACAGCTCGATTTAATCATTACAACCGGCGGCACAGGTTTTGCTCCGCGCGACACAACACCCGAAGCCACGCTTGAGGTTGCGACGCGCAACGCGCCGGGGATAGCAGAAACAATCAGGGCGCATTCGCTGAGTATCACGCCAAAGGCGATGCTATCGCGGGCGGCGAGCGTGATTCGCGAAAAAACGCTGATTATCAACCTGCCGGGAAGCCCAAAAGCTTGCGAACAGTGCCTAGACTGCGTGATTGAAACATTGCCGCACGCTTTCGACCTACTGCGAGATGAGGTTGCGGATTGTGCTGACAGTTGATTGTTTGGAAGTATATTGCAGAAATCGGAATTTCTTGATTTCTGAATTATAGATTTTGCAATAAATAAAAAATACGAAATAAGGGGAGAAAAGGTATGAAAAAGGTATTGAGAAGTACAATTTGTGTTGCTCTTTGTGTGGTGCTGGTAATGCTTGCGTCGTGCGCTTCGAAGAAGGATTCGAAAGAAACTACGATCATAGTGTTTGCGGCGGCAAGTATGAAAGAAACGCTTACGCAGGTAGCAGACGCATATAGGGCGGAGAATCCGAATGTTACAATACTGTTGAACTTTGAGTCTTCGGGAACGTTGAAAACGCAGATTGAAGAGGGGTCTAATTGTGATTTGTTTATCTCTGCGGCTCCAAAGCAGATGAACGAGCTGGATGTTTCAAAAGATGCGGAATTGAATCCAAACGCAAACGATTTTGTGGAGCAGGGTACAAGACTGAACCTGCTTGAAAACAAGGTTGTGTTGGTTGTGCCGGATGGTAATCCAAAAAACATCACCGATTTCGCGGATTTTGCCGAAAGGCTTGAGTCCGGGCAGATACTTCTTGCGATGGGTAACTCCGATGTGCCTGTTGGTCAGTATACACAAAAGATTTTTGCATATTTCGGGCTTGACGAAGAGCAGATCGCGGGTGACGGCGCGATATCATATGGCTCGAATGTGAAAGAAGTTACAACGCAAGTAAAAGAAGGAAGCGTAGACTGCGGCGTTATCTATGCTACAGACGCGTTTTCGGCGGAGTTGACTGTGATAGACAAGGCGGCAGCTGAGATGTGCGGGCAGGTTATCTATCCGGCGGCGGTTATGAAAACCGAAAACACGGATGCGGCGAAGGCGTTTCTTGCATACCTCCAAACAGACGAGAGCATGAAGATTTTTGAATCTGTCGGCTTTACGTCGGCTGTGCAGTAGATTATGGACTGGTTTCCGCTTTGGAACAGCTTGCGTATAGCGGCAATATCGAGCGTGATAGTGTTCTTTTTAGGCATACTCGCGGCGTATAAAATAGCAAAACTTCCGCGCGTATTAAAAGGCACACTCGACGTGATACTCACACTCCCGCTCGTTTTGCCGCCTACTGTATGCGGCTGGTTTTTACTGATGCTGCTTGGGGTGCGCCGTCCATTTGGCATGTTTTTGCTTCAGTTTGGCATAAAGTTCGTTATGACTTGGTATGGTGGTATCGCCACGGCAGTACTTGTGGCGTTTCCGCTGATGTATCGCGCCGCGCGAGGTGCGTTTGAAGGTGTGGATCAAAACTTGGTTTGGAGTGGTAATACACTCGGGCTTTCCAACACATTTATATTTTGGCGTATCATTATGCCTGCCGCAAAACAGGGCGTTCTGGCGGGCATAGTGCTTTCGTTTGCGCGCGCAATCGGCGAATACGGCGCAACGAGTATGCTTGTTGGATATATACCGGGGCGAACGGCGACTATCTCAACTACCGTGTATCAGCTTTGGCGCACAAACGACGAAGCCGGTGCGCTCAAGTGGGTGCTGGTAAACATTGCGATAAGCGCCGCCGTGTTGCTTTGCGTCAATTTCCTGGAGAAAAGGAGGCAGTCGTGAGTTTGCTTGTAGATATCAAAAAGTCATATGGCAAATTTTTTCTAAACGTGAAATTTCGGCAAAATGGCGATGTGCTGGGGCTTTTGGGGGCGTCCGGATGCGGAAAAACGCTCACACTGCGCGCTATCGCTGGCATTATAAAACCGGATTGCGGATGCATTGTGTTGAACGGTAAAACGTTGTTTGACAGCGAAAAAGGCATAAATATCCCGCCGCAAAAACGAAATGTTGGTTATCTTTTTCAGAATTACGCGCTGTTTCCGAATATGAATGTTAAGCAAAATATTGCATGTGGCTTACGTCATATTAAGGACAAAAAAATGCGAAGCGAGATTCTCTGCGATATGCTGGACAAAATGCAGTTAACCGAGCAGCGGTGGCTTTTTCCGGCGCAGCTTTCGGGCGGACAGCAACAGCGAACGGCGCTTGCACGCATACTGGTTGGCGAGCCGGAAATCCTTCTGCTCGACGAACCGTTCAGCGCGCTGGACAGCTACCTAAAAGGTCAGATGCTGCTCGAACTTCGCGAGGTATTGGCGCAGTTTGGCAAGGATACGCTTCTGGTTACACACAACCGCAGCGAGGCGTATCAGCTATGCGCAAATCTCGCGGTGATGGATAGCGGCAAGATTTGCGATATGGGCTGCACAAAAGAAATTTTTGCAAACCCGGGTACTATCACGAGCGCCGTGTTGACAGGCTGTAAAAACATTGCGGCGGCTAAAAAGGTAGGCGAAACGACGGTGTATGTGCCTGATTGGGGCGTAACCTTCGAAACAGGGCGAGATGTCGGCGAAAATGTTGCGGCAATTGGCATTCGCGCGCACTATTTTGGTGGGGATATAGCCGAAAATGCCTTTCCTGTTAACGCTATGCAGACGGTTGAGGAGCCTTTCGAGTGGACGATTAACTTTCTGTATGAAACCCAAGATCGAACCGCAAAGCCTGTGATGTGGAAGATTCCCAAGGCTGAGGGTATGAAATTTCCGCCGAAGCTGGGCGTTTTGCCGGAGAACATACATCCCTTGTGTTAACAATGAGTTAATTGCGAACGGAGAATACAATGAGCAACAGTGAGATATATTCAAAAATAGAGGAAACCCTTTCGAATGAGAGTATTGCAGTGCTTGGTTATCATATTGTTAACAAGCTTGGATGTACATCTGAGTTAAAAAAAGAGCTGATTAGTTCGGGCGATATGAGATTTTCACAAGCGGCTAAAAATGGTGTTCCGCTGGTGACGAAAGAAGACGGTTACATGCAGGTTTATGAGCCGTTTTTCCCAGAAGAGCGGCTTATTGTGCTTGGCGGCGGTCATATTGCCCTTACGTTGGTGGAGTTTGCGGCGAAGTGTGGTTTTAGCGTAGTTGTTGCCGACGACCGCCCGAGTTTTGCAAACAAGGCGCGTTTTCCGCTTGCGGCAGACGTTATTTGCGAAAGCTTCGAAAAGGTGTTTGACAAACTAGATATAAAGAAAAGCGATTATATAGTGGTTATCACACGAGGACATCGCCACGACAAGGTATGTATGGAGCGCGTTTTAAGTGGAACGGCACCGTTTTATTGCGGCATGATTGGCTCAAGGCGGCGGGTTGCCACGCTGAAAGCAGAGCTGATAGAAAGTGGATTCGACGAAACGCGCGTAAACGCAGTTCACTCGCCGATTGGTCTTGGTATCGGCGCGGTAACTCCGCCGGAGATTGCGGTGTCGATTATGGCGGAGCTTATCGCATGCAAGCGGCAGAGTGCAGATGGCAAAATGTTGCGAAGTGGCACAAACCGTTCAGATACCGACAGGAAAGTTTTGCGTATTCTTGCGAATTGCCGCGATATCCCGAAGGCAATTGTGACAGTGATTGCCGCGAAGGGTTCTGTGCCAAGGGGGGCGGGCGCGAAGATGCTTGTATACGCCGACGGGCGTATTGCGGGCAGTATAGGCGGCGGATGCGCTGAGGCGGAGGTTATCATGCTTGCAAGGGGCGTGATTGGTAAGCAACAGCTTTATATACATACTGTTAATTTGACGGCGGAGATGGCGGAGGAAGACGGAATGGTTTGCGGCGGGATTATGACTGTTCTGATTGAAGATTGTTGACAACAAAGTGTTAATAAATAGGGAAAACAGGCTAAAAAAACAGGAGGGTATTATGAAAAACGTTATAAAAAGAATTGCAGCGGTCTTGGCAGGCATATCTTTAATCATCACAGCGCTATATATATCGGTTGCGGCATACGCGTTCAATCCGTCGTTTTACGCTTTGGAGTTTGAAAAGAACAATACATACGAAGAGATGGGTATGGAAAAATCGGAGCTGGATAGGGTTGCGGCGCATCTGATTGACTATATCGCCGGCGACGCGAAAGAGCTGAATATCAGCGCAGTTGTAGACGGAGAGGAGCGCATGTTTTTCTCCGAGATAGAGGTTGCACATATGGTGGATGTCAAGGTGATTTTCAATGTATTTACAATAATAGCCATTATAGCGGCATGTATTATGCTTGTCTGCACAATTTGGTACAGGCGAAAAGGTATGATACAGATGCTTACGAAGTATATGTTTGTTACCATATTGTGTACAATAAGCCTTATATCGCTGTTTGCTGTTTTCTGCATAATTGATTTTGACGGCATGTTTACACTTTTCCACCAAGTTCTGTTTACCAACGACCTATGGCTCCTGGACCCGATGACAGACCTGCTGATAAATATGGTACCGCTCCAGTTCTTTATAGATATCGCGGCACGTATTGGGGTAGTGTTTGTTTCTATAATACTTGCAGCAGGCATTATGTTTGGCATATTTATGAAAAAACGCAATAAAAAAGGAAGTATAGTATGATTACTATACTTCCCGGTAATAAAATGTTACTCAAAAACCCTTTTTATCGCTTCAAGATAGCCGTAGCCATAGAGGTCGTCGGGCTGGAGATAGCTGGATTCTGTCCACTCATTCCAGCTGTTTATGGTAATCAGCGGCGCTTGATTCGGATGAGCATCCACATATTTTTTTGCTTCAACCAGCATTTTTTCTACATTCTCAGGCGTGTTGTTTTTAATAATGCCGGGTTTGAATTCCTTGAAACGCGGGTTGTTGTCCCAACCAAGCGACACATGCGGAAAATAGGGGATGTCGAATTCTTTGTCGAGGAACTTCCATTCATTGAGCACATCGGGGATGATATCCGTATAATCCCTGTCTATGTTTGTAAAATGTACAAATTGGTAGTGTGAAAGGCTGTCATAGCCCAGATTTTTCAGAATTTCATTGTTGGTTTCACCTGCATTGCTGTCTATACCGCTAAGGTTTGGCAGCCAGTTGCCGTATGCAACAAACTGAAGATGCAGACCTTTTAAACCTGCTTTTATGGTTTCTTCACGCAGCCACTCGAGCGCCGCCTTGGCGTTATCCACACCGCCAAGCCCTTTTATCAGATTTGCGGTGTCGTAAATCATAAACACAGGCTTGTCGTCTATGGTATAGTAGGAGGGGTGCTTGAAATATTTTTCTATAAGCCGTTTGCCGATAACTTCAAATTCCTGCCTATCCACCAGCGCCGACCATATTAAAGCGTCGGAATGCGAATTTCGCTTGTCCCACAGATAGTTCACATCGTGATTTGCCCACATTAGGTAAAACTTCATCTTGTCGTTACTTTTCGCCTTCAAAAATCCGTCGTTTAGGCAATTTTCCAAAAATGGACGTTTGTCATACCAATACCAGTCGTAGATAAAAACATTTACACCGTGGTCGACTGCGGCGTTTATCTGCATATCCATAACATATGGGTCGGCTTCGTTTACATACCCCCAAAGCGGCTTTCTTGGCCATTCATGCCCCGGGAACTTGGCTTCAGCGCGCTTAACTGTTTGCCATTCGCCCATACCTTCCTCCCAAAATATCCTTGTACGTGGTTCGTCGCCTGTGTATGCCGGCCATATAAACGCGGCAATGTCGTAATTTTGCATAGGTAAATCTCCTTTTTGTTAATAATGTGCTATAAGGCGGACGCGCAATGCATAGCGTCGTGCGCGACACTGTCCCTGCTGGTCTGAATTATTTTTTACCTTCCATAGCCTGCTTCATCGCCAACGCCAGCGCGCTTTCGCCTGTATCGGCTTTCTTTTGGTTCTGCATAAAATCCTGTACAGCCTTCTTCGACGCACTGCCGCTGGAATTGCCAACACGCTTGTCGAACTGCTGCTGGTTTTCGCGGTAGCCGCATACACAGCGGTATGTGCGCTTGTCGCCGTCGCCGCGCATCTCCATAAACTTGTGGCACTGCGGACAGCGCGCCCTCGACTGCATGCTCACATTCTCCCTATGCCCGCAATCCCTGTCTTGACACACTATCATCTTGCCCTTTTTGCCGTTAACAGCAAGCATCATCTTGCCGCAATCGGGACATGCCTGGTTTGTCATATTATGATGCACATAGTTTTCTTCGCTGGACGCCACGGTTTTTACAAGCGCGGTGGTGTATGCGCGGATATCGCGGATAAAGTCGTTTTTCGCGGAGGTGCCTTTGCTGATAGCCTCGAGCTGTTTTTCCCATTTCGCAGTCAGAAGCGGCTCCTTTAAATCCTTTGGCACAAGCTCAATCAGCTGAATACCCTTCGCTGTTGGTATAAGGCTCTGCCCCTGTTTTTCCATATAAAACGACGCAAACAGCTTCTCTATAATATCCGCGCGCGTAGCAGGAGTACCCAAGCCGCCGCCGATATACTCCTTCATATCCTTGTCGGTTATAAACGCGGACGGATTCTCCATCGCAGACAGCAGTGTCGCCTCCGTATAGCGCGCGGGCGGTTTGGTTTTTGCGGATTTAACCAACACATCGTGACATTGCAACTTCTCGCCTTTGGGAAGCGACGGCAGAATCTGCTCGTCGTCGTCGATATCGTCTTTTGTATCGGTGACCTTCTTCCAGCCCTTATTAACAACCTCACGTCCGACTGCAAAGAATTTTTCGCCCTCGCAGGTAAATGTCGCGCGGATGCCTTTATATTCATACGCGGGGAAGAAGCATGTCAAAAACCGCTTCACAACAAGCGAGTATATGCGCCGTTCTTCATTGCTCAAATCCGACATATTAACCCGCTGCTCCGTCGGAATAATCGCGTGATGGTCCGATACCTTCGCATTGTTGATACAAGACGGCGCGATGCTTTTGCGTTGCGAGAAAACCTCCTTTGCGATAGGCAGGTAATCGCCGACCATAATTGCCTTTATGCGGTCGGTCAGCGTAGGCACGATATCGTCGGTGAGGTATCGCGAATCGGTACGCGGGTAGGTGAGTGCCTTGTGCTGTTCGTATAGGCTTTGCATAACAGAGAGTGTTTGCTTTGCCGAAAACCCGAAAAATCGGTTGCCGTCGCGCTGCAGCTCTGTGAGGTCGTAAAGCGCCGGTGGTGGTACACGTTTTGGCGTAACTTTAACGTCAGAAATCGTAAAGTTTTTGCCCTTTACTTTGTTTGCAATTGCTTCTGCCTTGTCTTTATCCCAAATGGCAGACTGATTTTTGTCGTTTGCGTAGGTTACAAAAAACTTATCTAGACTGGCGTGGAGCGTATAATAATCCTTTGGCACAAACTCCTTAATCTCCTTTTCGCGCGCTGTAATAATCGCAAGTGTTGGCGTTTGCACACGTCCCGCCGAGAGCTGTGCATTGTATTTGCAGGTAAGCCCGCGCGTAACGTTAAGACCAACCAACCAGTCCGCCTCCGCGCGCGACTGCGCGGATTGGTAGAGGTTGAAGTACTCCTTGCCGTCCTTCAGCGATGCAAATCCCTGTTTAATCGCCTTGTCTGTCTGCGACGATATCCAAAGCCGCTTTATAGGCTTGTTGCAGCCCGACTTCGCTATAATCCAGCGCGCGACAAGCTCACCCTCGCGCCCTGCGTCAGTGGCGATGATGATAGACGACACCTCGGTGCTGCGGAGCAGGTTTTTAACAACGCTGTACTGCTTTGCCGTGGCGGGGATAACGTCCAGCTCCATCTTAGCAGGCAGCATCGGCAGTGTTTCCATACTCCATGTCTTATACTGTTTCCCATAATGCTCCGGGTCGCACAGAGTAACCAGATGCCCGAGCGCCCATGTTACGATATATCTGTCGCCGGAGATGTATCCGTTATTATTCCGCTTGCACCCAAGCACGCGGGCAAGCTCGCGCCCGACCGACGGCTTTTCTGCAAGCACTAAAATTTTTCCCATGTTGAAAGTCCTCCATCATATTGGTAATGATATTATTATATAGGAAGAAAGGGGATTTTACAATACGATAATGGATAAAAATCGAAATTGAAATATTGTAATAGACAGGATTTGTGTTGTATATGAGGCGTGTTTATGGTATGATATGATGTATTGAGAAGTGAGGTGGTTATATGCAATTCGAATTTGATAGCGAAATCATGAGGTTTGAGGGAAAAATCAAATGGAGTGTGTTATATTTTCCATATTCGGCGCTCGAGCATTTCGGCTCAAAAGGTAATATTCCTGTTTGCATCACAGTAGATGGGCATGTCTTCGACCATACGCTGCTGGCTTCGAAAAACGGACATTATTTGGTATATAACGAATTTATCAAGCGGGCTGTCGGCAAGGAGCTTGGTGACAGTGTGCATGTTACGCTGGAAAAGGATACGAAAAAGCGTGTGTTTGTAACGCCTGCTTACCTCGAAGATGCGTTAAAGGAAGCCGGCGTGCTGGAGCTATTTCTAAAACAGCCGGATTATCTTAAACGCGAGCAGGTGAATTATATAGAGATTGCGAAAAAAGAAGAAACGAAAATAAGCAGGATAAACGCGGTAGTAAAACGAATGTTATGATTGAAAAGAATAAATACGAGATGGGAGCGCAATATGTTTAATACGATAGATAAGATATTGATGTCGGTGCAAAAGCCTGTGCAGTATACCGGCGGAGAGCTTGGGATGGTCCGGAAAAATCCCGATGATGTAAATATACGGTTCGCGTTTTGCTTTCCGGACAACTACGAGGTTGGGATGTCGCACCTTGGTATGAAGATACTGTACCAGTTGCTGAACGAACGCGCAGACACATACTGCGAACGTGTGTTTACGCCGTGGACAGATATGGAGCAGAAGATGCGCGAACACAATATACCGCTGTTTGCTTTGGAGACAAAATCGCCTGTAAAGGACTTTGACTTTATAGGCTATACATTGCAGTATGAGCTTAGTTATACAAATGTTATAAATATGCTGGATTTAGCGGGTGTAGAGCTGCTTTCGGCAAACAGAGCGAAGGATGCGCCGTTTGTATGTGCGGGCGGACCGTGCGCTTACAACCCCGAGCCGCTGGCAGATTTTATCGACTTCTTTATGATGGGAGAAGGCGAAGAGGTCATATGTGAAGTGATGGATGTCTACGGCGAATGGAAGGGAAGCGGCAAGAGCCGGAAAGAGTTTTTGCAGATGATTGCCGAGCTGGATGGCATCTACGTACCTGCATTTTACGATATTTCATACAACGCCGACGGCACAATACAGTCGATAGCGCCGAATAATCCGCACGCTAAAAGCACGGTTACAAAGCGTATCGTGCATGATTTAGATAAATCGTATTTTCCGGAAACGCTTGTGGTGCCATACGCCGAGGTAGTGCATGACCGTGTGACGCTTGAGGTATTCCGCGGTTGCATACGCGGCTGTAGATTCTGTCAGGCGGGGCATGTGTATCGTCCGGTGCGCGAAAAAACAGCCGAAACGTTGGCGGCGCAGGCGAAAAAGCTGATAGATGCGACAGGTTACGAGGAGATATCGCTCTGTTCGCTCAGCACAAGTGACTACAGCGAACTGCCGGAGTTGACAGACAGCCTGCTTGCGGATACGAAGGAAAAGCGGATTAACTTAGCGTTACCATCACTGCGTATAGACAACTTTTCGTTGGGTCTGATGCAGAAGGTGCAGGCTGTGCGCAAAAGCGGCATCACATTCGCTCCCGAAGCGGGAACACAGCGCCTGCGTGATGTTATCTGCAAGGGCATAACAGAGCAGAATATAGTAGATTCGGCGGCGATGGTGTTCGGCGGCGGATGGACAAACATCAAGCTGTATTTTATGATAGGACTGCCGACCGAAACGATGGAGGATGTGTTTGGTATCGCCGATCTTGCGCATAAGGTGCGGGATGTGTACTTCGAGATACCGAAGGAACAGAGAAAAAACAGCGTAAATATCAGTGTGAGTGCGTCGTCGTTTGTACCGAAACCGTTTACACCGTTCCAGTGGGAGCCGCAGGACGATATGGACACGCTGATGGAAAAACAGCGTGCGATACGCGGAAGCATGAAGTTTCGGCAGGTGTCGTTCAGCTGGCATGACGCGCATACGAGTTTTCTTGAAGGCGTATTTGCGCGCGGCGACCGTAGGCTCGGAGCGGTATTGCTTGCGGCGCATAAAAACGGCTGTAAGTTCGACGGCTGGAACGAACACTTCAAGTTTGATATGTGGCAAAAGTCGTTTGACGAATGTGGCATAGACCCGACATTCTATAGCCAGCGGAAACGTGAATTTGACGAAGTGTTACCTTGGGAACATATCGACGTTGGCGTTACAAAAGCATTCCTACAGCGTGAATGCGAGGCGGCGTATGCCGAAACTGTTACGCCGAACTGCGGCGAGGAATGCTCAAACTGCGGTGCGGCGAAGTTTAAGGGAGGTGTTTGCGTTGCAAGGTAGATATACATATCGGCTGAAATACGCAAAGACTGATGCGGCAAGGTATATCTCGCATTTGGATTTTGTGCGAGTACTCAACCGCACGTTGCGCAGAAGTAACTTTCCTGTTACATACACAGAGGGATTCAACCCACACACGGTTATGACAGTTGCGTCGCCGATTTCGGTGGGTGTCACAAGCGAGTGCGAATATATGGATATCGATATGGACGACAAAGTGTCACCAAATGAGGTGATATCGCGGTTTAACGAAGTGTTCCCGATTGGCATTCGTGTGCTTGACGCAAAAATACTCGATGAGGGCGAAGTGAAGTTCAAGCATATTGACAGCGCGAGATATCGTGTAGAAATCGAAATGTTAACAGAAATGATACCGAATATTCGTGATTTTATGGATATGGAAACGATAATTGTATCGAAAAAAAGCAAAAGTGCGGTGAAAGATGTAGATTTAAAGCCGGACATATATGGTCTTAAGATATTATCGCAAAGCGGAAAGTTTATCAGCTTAGAGATAGAAGCGTCGTCCGGCAACTACAACGTAAAACCTGAGTTGGTTGTTGAGGCAATGAAGAAATATATTGATGGATTTGATGTGGAGTTTATGCAGGTGCATAGGATTGGGTTGTATGCAAAAGGGAAAGAATTGATGTAACATATTATTACATATATAGGAGGTAACAAAATGGTAAAGGGTATAGAGCATGCAGCGATATTTTCGGCAGACACAAAGGCGCTTTGCGACTGGTATGTTGGTATGTTTGATTTAAAGGTGGTTTACGACAACGGCAAGGGCACATATTTCCTTGCGTTTCCAAGCGGCGATATGATTGAGATGGTAAAGTCCGATATGATGCAAGAACCGCAGCCCGACAAGC
>JGI994J12354_10002644_pt1 | contig 17217 bp, 8 predicted proteins | sample IntmicLarv3ML3BL_FD_12354 | JGI IMG/M metagenome (IMG submission 12354) | reverse complement strand
GGCGGGCATCCGCCCAAGCCATGAAGCGACCGAAGTCGCCGGAGATTTCCGCTTCCACGGTCTCGATGATTTCGCCGTAGATTTTGCCGGTGGAGCCGTCCAGGGAGATGTAATCACCCTCGTTGTAGGTGTTTCCGCCCAGCTCGAAGTTCTTCGCCTCGGCGTGCATTTTGATTTCGCCGCAGCCGGAGACGCAGCAGGTACCCATGCCGCGCGCAACCACCGCTGCGTGAGAGGTCATGCCGCCGCGGACGGTGAGAATGCCTTGCGCGGCTTCCATGCCTTCAATGTCCTCGGGAGAGGTCTCCAGACGGACGAGGATGACTTTTTCGCCTTTTTCCGCCCAGGACTTTGCGTCCTCAGCGGTGAAAACGACCTTGCCGCAGGCAGCGCCGGGGGAAGCTGCGAGGCCTTCGCCGATGGGCTTGGCGGCCTTGAGCGCTTTGGCATCAAACTGCGGATGCAACAGGGCATCCAGTTGCTTGGGCTCCACGCGCAGGACGGCTTCTTCCTCGGTAATCATGCCGGTTTCCACTAAATTCACCGCGATTTTCAGTGCGGCGGCGGCGGTGCGCTTGCCATTTCTGGTCTGAAGCATATAGAGCGTGCCGTTCTCGATAGTGAACTCCATATCCTGCATGTCTTTGTAGTGGTTTTCGAGTTTGTTTGCGATCTCCACGAACTGGTTGTATACCTCGGGCATCTCCTCTTGCAGCTTGGCAATCGGGCTGGGGGTGCGCACGCCTGCGACGACATCCTCACCCTGGGCATTGATGAGATATTCGCCGAAGAGCGCCTTTTCACCGGTGGCGGGGTCGCGCGTGAAGGCAACACCCGTGCCGGAGTTGTTGTTGAGGTTGCCGAAGACCATGGGCTGCACGTTGACGGCAGTACCCCAGGAATAGGGGATGTCGTTCATGCGGCGATAGAAGTTGGCGCGCGGATTGTCCCAAGAACGGAAGACGGCCTTGATGCTCTCCATCATTTGCGCCTTGGGGTCGCTCGGGAAGTCCTCGCCCTTTTGCTTTTTGTAGTAGGCCTTGAAGAGCTGCACCAGCTCCTTCATGTCCTCCACGCCAAGCTCGATGTCCTCTTTGACACCCTTCTTCTCTTTCAGCTCGTCGATAATCTCCTCGAAGGTTTTCTTGGAAATTTCCATCACGACATCGGAGAACATCTGGATGAAGCGGCGGTAGGAGTCGTAAACGAAGCGGGCAAACGCGGGGTCGCTGTTGCCGGCGATGAGACCGGCGGCCACATCGTCATTCATGCCGAGATTCAGGATGGTATCCATCATGCCGGGCATGGACGCGCGCGCGCCGGAGCGCACGGAAACAAGCAGCGGGTTAGCGCTGTCGCCGAACTTTTTGCCGTTGAGCTCTTCAATCTTTGCGAGCGCCTCATAGATCTGCGCTTCGATGTCTTCGCCGATGACTTTTTTATCATCGTAGTAGCGGGTGCAAGCCTCGGTGGAAACGGTGAAGCCGAGCGGCACCGGAAGACCCAGACGAGCCATTTCCGCAAGGTTTGCGCCCTTGCCGCCGAGCAGGTTCTTCATGGAACCATCGCCCTCTTGGAACAGGTAAACATACTTGTGAGCCATTGAAACATCCTCCTGTTTTTTCTCAAAATCTTTTTTCTTCTGAAACTCATAATATTATACCAAAGTACAGCAAAAAAAGCCATACACGATTGCCATAAATTCCAAGTTTTTGGCAAAAGGGCTTTTGTGAAGTATTGCTAAACGGCGGACGCGCAAGGATTGCGCGGGGTATCAAAACCCGGCGGCAAAGTTCTTGTGAATGACGGCGGACGGGCCAGCGGGGCTTTCCGCGCACGAAAGGGGCGCGGCTTTCGCCGCGCCCCGGGGTTAGGTTATACTATTTGCCGAGGGGTACCGGAAGGGGTTCCAAGCCGAAGATTCTTCTGAAGAAGTTCAGGATGCTGTACAGGAAGGCAACAAAGCCGTTCGGCGCAACAACCGGCGGATCCTCGCCGCCAATGACATCGGAGAAGTATTTCTTCAAAAGTTCTCTTGCCACGGTAGACGCAGTCTTCAGGGAATCGCCTTCGGAAACTGCGAGAACCTCACTGACGGTCTTCAGCCAAGCATTCGCTTCTTCCAGCTTCTTGTTGGTATTGTCAACAATACGATCCAAGCCGTAGAAGATGTAGAATGCTACATAGAGAATGGTATCCACCGACATCAGCTGGAAGCGGTCAAGCAGGGCATTCACAGCGTCTAAGTTGCCATCATCCAACTGGCCATACTTGGCAATCATGTCTCTCAGATCCTTCATGTTGTCACTGTAGAGCAGGACATTCAGCGCAGTGCGCAGAAGGTTGGTCAAGAAAGCTGCTCTGTCGTCAACGTTGGTGCTTCCGGTTTCGCTGACGCTCAGGCGGACATACTCGTTGCCATTCAGGGAGGTTGCCACAACCTTCGTACCGGTGGCGAGCTGGTCAAGGGTTCCGAACGGAAGATCCATGCCCAGAGCGTCTTCCAGCAGGCCGCCAACCAGGTCAAGCAGGTCTACCTGAAGGTTGAGGTTCACATCGTAAATCGGGCGGATAACATCCAGAACAACGTAGACCGGGAAGAGGATGTTGTCAATGGCTGCCTGCAGCGAGCCGCTTTGCGCGAAGTAAAGCACGTTCGGCAGGATGCTGGTGATAGCTGCCATCGGGTCTGCCATAATCACATCGATTTGTGCAAGGAGCGGGGTCAGGATGTTCTTCAGGATATTGTCCGGATCACCCTCGAACTGAGCCGGGGTCTTGAGGCCTTGAGCCGCGGTACAGCCGAGCGCTTCCAGAATCGGGAGCAGGCCGTAGGCATAGCCTTGGTAACCTAAGACTTTCACCAAGCCGTCCGCTACCTCAATGTCTTTGCCGGAAAGGAGAACTGCAAGCAGGGGCTGCAGGGGTTTCAGCAGGTCAATGACAGCTGCCATGAACTGCGCGCGGTTGCCGTCTTCAAAGACCAGCGCACTCACATCGGTTTTCAGCAGGTCAAAGATCGGGCTGATCGGGATATTGAGCAACGGCTCAATCTGATCAACGATGTCTCTGTACTCGTCGAGGTCAATCGGATCGCTGTCTTCATCACCGGCCAGCGCCTCGTCAATCATGTCAAACAGCTGCTTCAGGATATCGTGCGTGAATACGCTTTCACCAAGGAACTCATCCAAGAAGTCTTCCAAATCTCTGCCGAAGAGGAGTTTGAATGCATCGTTGAGGAAAGAATCCAGGTGATAAGCAAGGTATCTTGCATGGTTGATAGTCCAGATGTCGGAGTACTCAGCCGTGACAACGGTCGGGTCTGCGCCGCCCGCTTTCGCGATGGCGAGGTCATCCTGGTTCACGACATCAAACATATCGTACTTCTTGGGAACCAGAAGCTCCACAAGCGCTGTGACAGTTGCATCGGGGTCGTTGGAGACACCGGCGAGGATATCCATAACGGTATCACTCAGCGGCTCGCTGTCGTCCTTCGAAATCATGCCAATGATGCCATCGACAAAGGGTTTGTTGCCAACTGCCTTGCATACCCAAGTCAGAATGCTGTAAAGCACGGCTGCGTTGTCGGCATCAATGGTGTGGCGGACGCCGGCTGTTTGACCGCCTTGAGCCGTACGAGAGGAGGACAGTTCTTTCATCTTGCCCAAGGAGGACAGGATTTCCGTGTTGATGCTGGGAGCCACGATGGCACCTACATTGTCCTGCGGAGGCTTATTCGCATCATAGGTCGGAACGCCTGCCAGGCCAAGCACAGAACCAACGAGTCCATCCAGGGAGGTCAGGCTGATGCCTTGCTCTGCGAGGAGCTTGGGAATGTCAAGCTGGGCACCGATGTCTTCTCGGATTGCATCCAAGAAGCCGCAGGAGTCCGCAATGACCAATTCACCGCTCAGGAGCGAGCCAAGCACGCCGGGAATCATGTCATAAATCATGCCATAGGCGATGTTGGGCAGCTGACCAATCAGAATATCCAAGGGATTGGCCGCCAGTTGATTTTCCACCCAGCCCAGCAGCGGATTGAGGATTGCGCTGAGCATATAGTAGGTAGAATTGTAGTTGTTTGCTCTGGCATTTGCCTCAGAGCTGAACGTTGCGGAGGAAACGATGCCCGGGCACTCCAGCATTTCCAGCAGGGGCATAAAGCCCTTGTTGTAGCCGTAGCCTGCCGGCAGGTCAGCGTTAACCGTAACCAGGCTTGCAATGGTTGTGGAACCATGCCACGCCGTGTTCGTCAAGGAAGCGCGCAGAAGACCGTTGACACCGGACAGGGCAGAAGCCAGCGCTTCGATGAAGCTTTCACGGTCACAAACGTCCTTGCCGTCCGGGCCTCTCCAGTCAAGCTGCAGGGTGCTGTCGGGCACCATTTCGTCTTCATCGTCGTATACGCGGAAGGTATTCCACGCACGCTCGTCATAGATGTTGGTTGCATCATTATCGGGATCGGAAACGGAGTTCAACTGATTGTAAAGATAGGGGAATCTGGTTCTGTTGATGGTGTTCTTCAGGTGCTGCGGATATGCCGCAATACCGAGGTTCGGAAGTGCCTTGAAAATCGGGGCGCGAACCGCGATATTCTGGCACAGCACTTCGTATGTGGGCGGAATGTCATCTCTCAGCGCCGGCCAGAGCACATCATTCACCAGCATGGGGTAAATGAAGCTCACAAGGCTGTTGACGAGGTCAGAGGAGTAAAGAGAATCATTCAGCAGACCCTTTACCAAATTGCCAAGGCCTGTGAATTCACCGCCGCCGGGCAGATCCACATCAAAGGTCTCCAGGATGTCGCCGAGGGTGGCGCTGTTGAGGAAGGTATCCAAGCGGGTGATGATGCTGTTCAGCGCGGCCTCTTCAACGGTATATTGCGTGGCACCAACCTTAACCTTGTTGCCGGGCATCTCCACACTGGTGGGATAGGTCATGGGAACGGTGCTGACATAGCGCTCTGCACCGCCTGCACCGGTGAAGCCCTTCGCGGCCGTCACGGTGTTGTATTCGGCCAGACGCGCAGCCACTTTGCTCCAGTTGCTGCTGACATAGGCGGGGACAAAGTTTTTGCCTGCATACTCCGCCTTGGTGATGATGTTGTAGTATTGCAACATGATGCCGCTGCCAAACAGACTGTTCCAATAACGATAGGTCATTTGGGTCATCTTGCTGCCGTCATCGGTCCATCTGTCGATGGCATCTTCCAAATCCTCTGCAATACGGATGCCCATTTCAGTGCCCACTGCTTGGATGTGCGCAAGGACTTTGTCGTACATACCGGCGCCGAAGAGCTCATCGATGGCTGCCGGAGTGCCGCAAAGGGCAAGCATCTCATTCAGTTTTGCCTGGCTGTCTTCCAGCTCTTTGCCCATCGTCGTGCCGTTTTTGACAATGGCATCCGGCATAACACCGGGATCCATGCTCAGGCGCGCGGGGTTAAAGAAGGCACGCAGCTCAAAGGCCTTGTTGATGGCTGCATCGTCGCCAACCACGGGTTTCAGTTCATTGATGACCCAATTCACATCCGCAAGGTACTCATAGCCGTTCTGCGTATCGGTGCCGAACACCGCATTGATGGCCGCACTCGAATATCCGCTCGTTGCGGCGGCATAATTCGGAATCAAGGAATTCAGGAAACCCAATGCTTCTTCCTTCGTCCAGCTTCCCAAGCCGGCTGCGATGACGGGGAGTTGGCTCTTGAAGTAATTGTTGATGGGGGTCAGCTGCAGAATTTCAATTCTGGCTTGCAGCCCTGCGCGGTAAGCGTCAAGCTCCGCCTTTGAGGGGAAGCCATACTCTGCCTGCAGCATTGCCATGGTGGAAGGCGTAGTAAAGATATTGAATTTGTCCAAATATCTGTTCTTCTTATCCAAGAGATAGAGCGTCTCCTGCAGTGCGCCCAAATCATTGTCCAAGGAGAAATCTTTGGCCATATCCAGCCCCGTGTAGAAGGGGATTTGACGCCCGATCTGATACGCCGGGAGGAAGTAGGCAAGCAAGTTTCTGTAAGCTGTGGCAACGCCGACATCCAGCAAACCGAAATGTGCTCTGACTTCCGCGTCAACCGTGGCCGCCACATTGTTCAAGCCGTTGATGGCATTGTTCACGCTGGTATACAGCGCATTGACCGCTGCCATATCGGCATAGCCCATTGCGCGCAGCTCATCTGCGGTTTTGAAGCCGGAGCCATCACCGATTGCGGCAGCATAGGCCTTGATTTCGGCCATGCCGGTTACGGCTGCGTTGGCGTTGGAGAGCGCCGCAACGTTGCCTGCACCATTGATGTAGTGCGAGCGGGTTGAGCCGCTGTTTGAACCACGGGCGTGCGTCCATGTCCAGGAGGAAGAGGTTGCTGCCTGGTTGTTGGCCGGGAAGGCCGCAACATTGGCGTAGCCCATCAGAATGCTCTTGGCATTTCTGTTGAGGGTGAAGCGGGTGGGCTGACCGTCCTGCGGCGCAGTGGTGCCGGACGGACCATAGGTGCGCAATGCGCGCGCCTGGTTGCTGACATAGTCACCGGTCGTTGTGGGACCGTAAATGTAGGGATCACCGATGAACATCTTCATGATTCTCTGGAAATCCGCCTGCGAGCAGCCTGCTGCAGCAAGCTCTGCGGCGTAGTTCGTCACTGCGTAGTTGTACATGGTCTCCACAACCTCGTAGGACGTGTTGTTGTCGTTCACGGTGCTGTGCGTGTTTTTCCCCGTGTCCGTAATTTTCCGCGCGATGACATTGAAGGCAAGCACTGCAGTCTCAATGTCTCCTGCCGCATTGTCCGTCGCGGTTCTCAGATAGGGGTTGGCGTTTGTTGCCGAGCGGGCACCGTAGTCCGCTGTTTGCACGTAGCTCTTGCCAACGGCTGCGAACAGCGCATCCCAATCCGCCTGCGGAACAGCGCTGACATCCATCTGCGCTGCTGCGAATGATGTCATAGCGACGGAGACCATCGTCATCAGCATCATAAGCGCCATGATAATGCTAAGGGATTTCTTCATGGTTTTCATAGTGTAACTCCTCTCATATTGTACATGTTTTGGAATCCGGGGTCTTTCTTCGGGTCTGTTTCAAGCGGAGCCACCTCCGCCAGTGGGAAAGCAATTCCGATTGAAACACCAACACTCCTTTCACCCAAAATTTCTTCCGAAACTGCTCGGAAACACTTGTGTTTACGTGCTATTCCCCACCTCAAAAGATACCGCAAGCGGCAACAAAAGTGACGGGAAACACTCTCGCACCCACATCATAACACAAAAATTTCATATTTGTCAACTGTTTCTCTTCGCATTTTTTTGACTTTGTTGATATCTCTCTCCATATTTGCCAGATTTTTCGCCCGAAAAACAGCGCGGATTCGCAATATGTACAAGTTTTTTGGGCAGAATCGCCAAATTCGGTATTCGTACTTTGTGCAAAATTGCAGATTTTCATCATTGTTTGATATTCATTTTTTTGGCAGAATGAGAAAAGGTGGCGGAATGCACAAACATTCTAAGTGAAATTCGTGCATTCCGCCATATTGTTGGTATGTTGTGGAGAAGCTACTCGCCCTGCGCTATATATTCCGTTTGATAGAACGCATTGCTGGAGAAACGACCCCTGCGCACCACGGCATCGTAATAGCGCTCATTGTTTGAAATATCAAAGTCTGTGATAAAGCGCAGCTTGACTTGCTTCTTTTGCAGCGGCACCGGCTCCCCATCATATATCGCCCCGAAGTAGGCGGGGAAGTCATAGTCAAACTCCCGAATTTTCGGCTCCTCGCCGGGCAGCAGGATGCTCTCGCGCTGATATTGCAGTAGCTGCCGGAGCAAATCGGGGTCTATCTCAAACTGCTGCAAAAAGCGCTGCGCGTCAATATAGAAGTTATCCGGGTCGAGCACGGCGCGGCAGATGAAATATTGGTCGTCCGCCATTCGGCCGAAGCTGAAGCCCGGGATTTGCAGGGGCTCCGCCTCCTCCCCAAGGGAGACCTCGCGGAAGTTCTTTTCCACACGCGCCATGGTCTCGCCGATGAGCGTATCCGGGTTCTCTTCGCAGAACGTCAGCAGCTTGCGGTAGAAATCCGCATAGGATGAAATTTTCTCGGTGTGCAGCAGCATCGCCACCAAGCGCAGCACGCCATAGCTGTGCACGCCATGGGTCAAGAGCATAAAATGGTTTGCGGTCAGCCAATCGCTGTGCGGCATATCCGCCGTTTCGATGACCATATCAATGTATTCGTTGATGCGCTCTTTGTCCAGCATACTTTCCATCGTTTGCCGGAAGCAGATGCGCCTGCTGCGGATTTTGTATTTTTCGCGGATGGCGGGGGTTGCCATTGCAGAATTCGGCAGAAGGTTGCAGGGGAAATATTGGATGCCCTCATGCTGCCCCAGCGAAAACAGCTTTTCCACGCCCGCGCAAAAGCTCTCCAGTGTTTCGCCCGGCAGACCGATAATCAAATCAGTATGGGTACGGAAGCCCGCCTGGCGGTAGCGGCGAATCCAATAGGCGAATTCCTCCTCCGTGAGGTTGGCGCGGCCGATGATGTCCAGCACCTTGGGCGAAAGGCTTTGCACGGCAAGGTTCGGACCGATTTTTTCCAGGCCGCTGTCGTTCAGCTTTTGGACGATGCGGAACAAGCGCTCGTTGATTTTCTTGGTGGTCTGGCACAAAAAGACCATCGGGTAGCCTGTGCGCTCCTTCGCCTCCACCATGGCATCCAGAATTTCTTCATCGCGTGGGAGGATGCCGAAGTTTGCGTCGGCGCACCAGATGAACTCCACCTTGTTTTTGCTCATCCACTCCAGCTCCGCCATGAGGCGTTCCATGGATACGCTGCGGATTTTTGCCTTATGCTGCCCCCAATCGCAATACACGCAATGATGCGGACAGCCGCGGTTGGTCTCCCACACGGTGCTCCATTGAATTTCGGGGTGCGCCGCGACCATGGCATCAAACACGCCCTCCAAATAGGGGGACGGCGCATGCTCTATGGTGTCCGGCACGCGCTCCGGGTTGGTTTTTGTGCCGCTGTCCGCGCGGTAGGAAAGACCGGGAACCGCCGTGAAATCCGGCGCTTCCTTCGCCAACTCCGCCAGCAGCGCGCGGAAGCCCAGCTCCCCTTCGCCGTGAAGCAGATAGTCGATATAGGAAAACTCCTCCAGCATCGCGCCGCCCGGCAGAATATCATGCCCACCGAAAAGGATGAGGCAATTCGGATGCACCTTCTTAATCGCCTGCGCGAGCGCCTTGTTGTATTCCGTATTCCAGCAATAGCAGGAGAAGCCCGCGATGAAGGGACTTTCCATCCGAGCTGCCGTTTCGTCCACGGGAGTGCGCAGGAAGAAAAGTTCCTTCAGGTCGTAGCACTGCGCCACCTGCTCATCCTGCTTCGCATAGACCCACAGCACGCCTGCGGAGTAGGGCAAATAGGCGGAACAGAACAAGGGCGTTTCACGCATGACATCGACCTGCGTCAGATAGATATTTCTTTTCATCCTTTCATCTCCTCATCCCAGATATCTTTGAGCGGCGCAAAGCGTGCGCGCGCGGCCAGGCGAACATAACGCAGCCTGCCGAGCGGCGTAGACGACCCCGCGCCCTCCGTTCGCGGCAATTGCACTGCCGGAAGCTCCGCAGTGGGTGCGCGTGCGCGCAGGAGCGTAAACGCCCACTCTACCCCGAATATGACGGACTTCTCCCGAAAACGCACCGCGCGAAACAAGCGAACGGGTGCCACCATACAAAAAAAAGCCGGGTCGGTAATACGGCTGAAAAATCCAATGCGAAGCAAAAGCGTAAACAGACGGTAGGAAGCTACCATACCAAATGGATATTCCGCCGAAAAGCGTCCACCCCGCAAATTGCGCGAGAGCTTATACACAGTATCGCAGTCCTGCGCCGCGCGCGCTATCATCCCGGCAACCGTGGCGGATTCCACATCATAATCCGATGCCAAAAACATCACATGGGTAATGTCCGGCCGCGTATCCAGCAAGGCGTTGGCGGAAAACGGGCAATCCAACACGGGCTGGCGATAAATCTCAATGGGGATGGGCGCGCTGACATCCTCTAAGGCTTCTGCTGTGCGTATGCAGCCCTCGGTTGCCATGGGCGCAAGCGAAACCATCAAGCTCGCCACATGCGCGGGCGAGCAGGCGGCAGCCAGGCCGCGCACCGTTTGTTCCAGCTGACTCTCCTCATTCACCGCGCCGATGAAAATCAGCAGACGCATGGGCTTCGTTGCATCACTCATAGTGCACCTCATAACCCTTCCGCAAGAGCGAGCCTTTGCGCCGGTCATACCATACATAGTCCCGCGCGAAATCTGCCCAGCTGATTTCCTCGGACTGCTCCGGAAAAAGAAGCGTCGTCTGCTTCGCCTGCAGCTCTGCCGGGCGGCTCGCGAAGGCTTCGGCAAAAAATGCAGGGAAGTCATAGGCAAAGCTCTGGCGCGGCGGCGGAACGGCCGGCAGATTGACCATGGCCCGCTGGTAGCGAATCAGCTCCGCGACCAAAGCGGCATCCAGCCCGTAGCGCGCCAAAAAGGCGGGCAGCTCCGCGTAAAAGCGCTCACACTCATAGGCCGAACGCAAAAACAGCGATTCGCCGAGCGACCAGGTCACCTCGCCGAACTGCGGCTCGCAATAGACAATGCTCTCGCCCTTGCCCTCGGAGAGCGCCCAATAGCGCTTCTCAAAGAAAGGCAGCATCTCCCCGGTGAGCGTTGCGGGGTTGGCCTTGGCGTAGGTCATGTAATCCAGATAAAAGCGTTCGTAGGGCAGCTGCTGCGTCTGATGCAAATACACCGCCAAATAAGGCAGCAGCCCCAGGCAGTGGAAGCCCTGCACCGAAGCGGAAAACAGGTTCGCCGCCACCCAATCCTCCACAGGCATGGCGCTTGTGGCATAGACGAACTCGGAGTACTCCGGGATTTCGTCCTCATTCTTCGGCGAGCCGTGGCGGTGGTATTGCCGCACGCGCACGCTCTGGATGCCGTATTTCTCACGGTAGGCCTTGGTGGCAAACTCCGCGTTCACCAGCAGCTCGCAGGAAAAAATCTCCAGCGCGCCGTGAATGCCCGCGTTCAGCACCTCCCCGATGCCGCGTGTATAGCTATCGAAGGTCTCCCCCGGCAGACCCAGTATCAATTCGGTATACACGGGTACGTTTGCTTCGTTATACAGCTCCACCAGCTCACGGAAGCGCTCGAGCGAGAGGTTCTTGCGCCCGATGCTGTCCAGCGCCTCCTGCGAAATGGATTGGAAGGAAAGCGCGGCACCGTTGTGCATGCCGTTGTCGCTGAGCTTTTGATTCAGGCGGAAGACGGTTTCGTCACTGTCCTTGGCGAGGCACGCGCGGAATTTTTTGGGATAGCCGGTGCGCAGCTTGCTTTCAATCAGCCAGTCCACGATTTGGTCGTCACGCTTCAGCAGGCCGAAATTCGCGTCCGCGCAGAGCACGAACTCAATTTTGTGCTGCACCGCCCACTCAATCTCCGCCTTGACGCGCTCCATCGGCATACGCAAAACGCCGTGGCGCACCGTCCCCCAGTCGCAAAAAGCGCAGCGGTAGGGGCAGCCCCGGTTGGTTTCAAAGGTCATGGAAAACAGGATATCCGGATACTGCTCAAACAGTCCTTCAAAAATACCGTTGAGATAGGGCGAGGGAAAATCGCAGCTCGCGCAGGGTTCATCCTGCGTGCGCAGCGGTCTGCCGTCCGCGTCACGGTAGGAGAGGGATGGCACCGCCGCAAAATCTTTATCTCCGCACAGCGCCAACAACAGCCGCTCAAACGGAATCTCCCCCGCCTGATGAATCAAAAAGTCGATGAAGGGATATTCGTCCAGCTGCGCGGAGCTTTCGTTCAGCACTTGGTGTCCACCGAAGAGAATCAAGCAATCCGGCCAGCGCTTTTTCACGGCAGCGGCCAGCGCCTTGTGGTATTCAAAGTTCCACACATAATTCGAGAACGCCACCATATACGGCACGTCAAAGGCTGCAACAACCTTCTCCACCGATTCCCGCAGGAAGGTGAAGTGCCCCAGCCGATAATTTTCACAAATCACGGGATTGTTCCACGCATACGCCGCGATGCAGCCGACACCATAGGGCAGATGCGCGTTGACCCCGTATAGGTTCCCCGCCTGTACAAAATAAATGTTCTTCATATTCAAGCGCACGCATTCACGCACGGCGTACCTCCTCTGATGCAAAAACGGTTGGGAAATTCGGCAGCTTCCGCGCAAGGAACGGATTCAGGCGGCGGCTGTAATAGATGCGGGCGGCAAGGCGGCGGCACAAGCGCACCGGCAACTGTTGGATAGCGTCCAAAATTTTTTTCACCAAGGGAAGCAGGAACAGCCAGGCAATGCCCGCCAAAATGCCAAGCACACAGACAAGCTGTATCTTGGTCATCCCCAAGATTCCGCTCATCCCCGAAAGGGCAAACCCTTCTTCACGGTAACGGAAAAAGTCCCAGAAAAAGCGCGGCACCAGATAAGAAAACAGGGCAAGCGCACAGCCACGACCCGGTCGATAGGACTTCGCAAAGCTCAGGTAATAGAAACAACACACAAAAAGGAGAACCCCGAGCACACCCTCTATCAGCTGTATCGGGAACACAACGGCTCCCACGGTTTCGTCGTAACGCCCCCAGCTGCTCGGCAACCCGCTGCAGCAGCCTACGCTCCAACAGAGCAACAGCTTAAACAAGGACAAGGCCAGCAATACAAAACACGCAAAAACATCAAAGTAGAATTCCCGGTTTTTTCGAACTAGGAAAAGAGCCGCCAAAGGCGGGACAACAGCCGCAAGAAACAGCACGGCAATATATTGCCACATCGCTTCTGTCGCCTGTGCGGTTTGCCTTGAGCGCATAATCAGCAACGCCAAGCTTAGCATATATTCGTTGTCAAGATAAGCCACCGACGGAACATATGCCGCGAAGGACATCACCAGCAACAACAGAAAATTTACCCTGCGCCCGGTTTTCGCATCGGGCAGCCATTTCAGCTTCTCGTGAAAGAAGGTATCCGCCCGCAGCAAAAAGCGAAGCAGCTTGCTCTCCTGATGTTTTTCCGCCGCAGCCTGCCCTTTTTTCTTGTTCCCTTTTCCGGAGGACTTTACAGGCTCCGCCGCCTGCGCCAAGCGCTGCAAAAAACGCGGCGCATCGGATGGTGCACTCAAGCGTCCGTTCGCCCAACGGGAAATACATAAAAAAATCGACAACAAAAAAAACAGCGCAAACGTTACATGCCCGAATTGCGCAGATGTTACGCCAATGGGGAGCGCCAGAATTTTTTCACCCAGCCAAGCCCACATAAAGCACGCCGATCTCCCTTCCGCTCGAAATCCGCAAATGAAGTCCGCTGTTCATTATACCGCATCTGCCACGGGATTGCAAGCGGAAATTTTTATCGGCACAGTGCCGGGCAGATTTACGGCATCCAGCAGCAGCAGCCAACCGCCGCCGCCGGAGCCGGTAAACTTCCAATTTTTGAAGCGCCCCGCCGCCGTCAGGCGCTCAACTTCCCGCATAACATGCGCAGGAAACATCGCCGGGAACATCTCGCCCTGCGCGGCGCGGCAGAGGGTGAAGCTTCCACTCAGCGCCGTTTCGCTGCCGCACTCCACCGCCTTGACGCACAGCTCAGCAGAGCTTGCGAGCTTTCGGAGACTATCCTGCCGGGGCGCGTGGCCGCGCAGCGGGTCGAAGTCGGCGCGGCGCGGCGGCAGCTGATACAGCGAAAGGTGTTCTTCCAGAAAGCGCAGGTTCGCCTCATCCGTAATGCTGCGCAGCTCGCGCGGCCAATAGCCGCCGTCGTAATATTGCAGCGAAACGCCGGGGATGCAAAGACCCAGCGCGTCCTGTGCGCCGGAAATTGGGTGATCTTCCATATCCACACCATTCTCATAGCGGAAGGTCAGCTCCGCCAGCGCTTCCGGTGCCATGCGGTTCAGCCCTGCCGCCTGTAAGCGCTGCAGATACGCGCGGGTGGATGTGGCAAGACCACCGCATTTTTGCGCGAACGCCGGGTCGGGCACCAACTGGGCGCAAACCACATAGCCCGGCTGAAGACGGCTGATGAAGGGCTGATCCAGCCAACCGCCGCCCAGCTCCGCGCGGTATGGCAACGCCCCGCCGCAGCTGCGAAGCACCGTGGACGAGCGGGACATCAGTCCCGGTTCCGGCTCGCGCTGCAAGACACGGTATTCAATGCCCAAACGTGCGCACAGCGCCGCCTTTTCGGGCGTGTGGCCGTCCTCATTTACCACAAAGACATCCGGGCGCAGCTGCGTCAGCTCCGCCGCAAAGTCCAACACGCCCGTGCCGCTGTTGAGAAATGCATCCTTGACATAGCGCAGGCTCTTCACCATAAACAGGCGCTCCGCTTCGTTATTGACCGGCGGCTTGCGCTTGAGCCCGGCAACCGTTTCATCCCTGCCGACACCCACATATACATCGCCGAAGCGCGCGGCCGTCTTCAAAAACGCCGCGTGCCCGCTATGCAGCAGGTCAAAACAGCCGGAAACAAACACCTTGCTCGCCATATTGAAAGACCTCACAGTCCATAATTTCTAATATCAGTATACCGAAATTCCGTCAGAAAGTCAAATGGACACCATTTCCCCTTCGCTTCTGCGGCGCTGGATCTCGCCGGTGACCTCCTGCATGAAGTCCGGCAGGAGCTTGAATTTTTGGCGGTAGACGAGATAAGTACCCACCAGAATCAGCGGCGGTGCCATATACATCAAAAAGCGGAAGCTGCCGATGGCCTGCGGGGTAGCGGCGACGGAGTCCTCCCCCGCGAATTTCACGGCAGAAAAGGTGGTAAGCACGATGAAATAGCTTAAGGAGGAGGCAACCTTGCTCAAAAAGGTCAGGGTGGAGAAGATGGTGCCCTCGTTGCGCTGGCCGGTCATGAACTCGCCGTAGTCCACCGCGTCCGCGAGCATGACATTTTGCATCACGCTCATGGAGCCGAAGCCCGCGCTCATAACGAAGCCCGCCACAGCGAAAGGAATCACGGAGCCGGGCGCAGCAATCGCCGCAACATTCATCAGCAGATAGCCCGCAATCGGCAGGGAGATGGAGAGCTTGTAGACCCGCCCGCGCCCGAACCACTTGGAGAAGAGCGGAAAGCCCAGCAGACCCAGCGTCTGGGACGCGCCGGTGATAACGCTGTATATGGTCAGCCAATTGGTGTAGCTGTCACCAATGCTCGGCTGCGCACCGAAAATGTATTGGAAATAATAAATGGCGGTTTCGCCCGTGAGGTTGTTGGCGAGGTTGAAGAGTATCATAATCACCACCACCGCAAGCGCCTGCTTGTTTTGCCAGAGCACCTTCGCCGCCTTTTTCACGGAATAGGGCTCCTGCTTCTCCTGCGGCGGCGGGGCAACGCGCTCCTTCACGCGGACAGCGCTGTAAACGGAGGTGACCAGATACACCACCGAGGTCAGCATGGCGTATTTGAAAAAGCCTTGGTTCGGCTCGCGCCCGCCCAGGCCGTCAATAATCTGCCAGGCAAACATGGTGATGATGCCGGAGAGTCCGCCAAAAATGCGCGGGGACATGGAAACGGCATCCCGCCGCTGCCTATCCAGCGTCAGCGCGGGAATCATCGCCCAGTAGCCCACATCCACCATGGTGTAGGTCACGTCCAGCATCAAATACATGAACATGACATAAATCATCAGCCCCGCGCCCTCCACCGGCGGCTTCCAGAACATGCCGGCCACGACGAAAGCGTTTGTCACCGCGCCGAGGAGTATCCACGGGCGGAATTTACCCAGGCGGGATTTGGTGTTGTCCACCAGCGTGCCCATGATCAAATCAGTCACGCCGTCCCACAGGCGCAGGATGGACAGCATGGGCGTGAGAAAGCCCTTGTGCATGCGCAGCACATTGGTTAAGTAATACAGGATTTTGCCGGAGGACAGCCCGTAGCTTAAAGACTTACCGAACGCGCCGATGCCGTATTCGAGTATGGTACCCCAACCGAGTTTTTCTTCTTTCTGATTCATGTTGCCAGCCCTTTCCTTGCAGAAACACAGGGGGACGCACAGCGCATCCCCCTGCGGACTTTATGGGGTTGTTTTCCTATTTAATGGTGGAAGCATAATGGTGCATGCTCAGACCCACGCGGGAGGTGAACACGTCAATCACATGGAAGAGTGTGCCGTCCGCCATGGGGTAGACCGTCATGCCCTCGGCCTCCGCGCCCTCGCCGACATAGCGCGTGCCGAACAGCTCCGCAACGCCGGTGACGGGGTCGAGCTTGAAGATTTGCTTGCCGTCCGCATGATTGTCGCTGGAAAGATACAGGTTGCCGTCATAGACCTCTGCGCCTTGAATGCGGTCCAGCTCTTGGCTCAGCTTCACGACCTTGACAAATTCCATGGTTGCAAGGTCAAAGACATTGAGGTATTCCGCCGTGGACCACTCCGCCGTATACAGGCAGCCGCGCTTCGCGTCCACCGCGCACCACGGCACGCCGTCCATATGCAGCATCAATTCTTGGCCCTCCCACTGGGTGGAAACCGGCAGGTCATAGATTTTTTCGCATTCCAGCGTTTCCGCGTTGAAGATGACGATGTGGGGATTCAGATAATCGCCGCCGTCCTCGATTGCGGCATAAATCTTGCCGTCATAATAGCTGATGCCGCCGATGTGGTTGCTGCCTTTCACCAAAAGCTCCAGCGGGATGGCGATGGGCTTCTCCACCAGCACCTCCTGCGGGTTCAGCTTGGTTTTCGTCAGCGAATAGGTGCCGCTGAAATAATAGCTCTCGCCGTCCGTGGTCAGACCCTGGCCGCGAATGAGCGCCTGCTCGAGCAGAAAGATTTCCGTGCGCACATATGCCAGACCGCCGTCCGTTTCGTGCAGCGCGTCCTCCACCACACCGGGGATAAGGAACACGAACATTGCGATGATGGCAAACACTTTCTTGAGAACATCCCAGACCTTCATCATGATTTTGACCCTCCAGATTTTTTTCTTTGTATTGAAATGCAAGCGGATGCCTGCGATTTTCCGATTTAGATAATAGACCTGTCCTAAAACTTATCAAACGCCGTGAAAGCAATATTGCATAGCACCAACGAATTTTTCTATTTTGCTATATGCTCATCCCTTTAAATCCGTTCACAAAGTCCTTGAAAAGACTAAGAAAAAATGGTAAAATAGCGAAAAAGGGAAGGAAAAGAGGGGATTTGCATGAAACA
>JGI994J12354_10002643_pt1 | contig 17222 bp, 21 predicted proteins | sample IntmicLarv3ML3BL_FD_12354 | JGI IMG/M metagenome (IMG submission 12354) | reverse complement strand
GGCGGCGCAATCGGAGCGGCGGGGCTATCTGTCGAACTGGAGGGCAATTTAGCTGCCTACAGCCTCCCACCTGTGGAGGCCGTTAACGCCAAAGCGTCAAGCCGCGCATTCCTCGACATGGGCGCATTGCGTATAACTGCGCCGCTCCTGTGTACCATGTACCTGGCTCCTTTGTTCCACTTTATGAAAGAGGCGGGGTGCGCTCCCGCATTTATCCCTTTTGTCGCAGGCGCAACAGGCACACGCAAAACGACAATCACCACGCTGGCCCTTTCTCATTTCGGCAATTTCAACCCGAAGCAGCCGCCTGCCAGTTTTGCGGACACAGTAAACAGCATTCGCCGTAAAGCGTTTGTGTTAAAAGATATGCCCCTGCTGGTGGACGATTACCACCCGAATACAGACCGTCGCAGCCGTGCGGCCATGTGCGGCGCGGCGCAGCAGCTTGCAAGAGCCTGGGGTGATCACGCAGAACGCGGCAGGATGCAATCAGACCTCACCGTCAAGCAGACAGAGCCTCCACGCGGAATGGGTATCATGTCAGGCGAGGATGTGCCGGACACCGGGGAAAGTGGTGTAGCGCGGCTTTATGTGATTGATGTAAAGGCCGGTGATGTATATGTGGATGATGCGTTGACCCTTCTACAGGAACAGGCGGCACGTGGCGTATTAGCGCAGGCTATGCGCGGGTATATCGAGCAGCTGGCAATCAGGGCGAACGAACTGCCCCAAGCCTTGCACGGCCTATTTACTGCCCACAGGCGGGATGTTATGAATCGTATGCCCTCCACCCATGGGCGCATACAGGAGGCTGTAGCCTGCCTTATGGTGGGGATGGATTTCATGGCCGAATACCTGGGTTGCGTGGATATGAAAGAGGCCATTGTACAAGCCCTGATTGAAAACGCTACAGAGCAGCAGTCATATATTGGCAGCGAAAAGCCTGTTGATTTGTTTATGAATAGCCTGCGGGAGCTATTATCTACCAAGCGGGCGCACATTCAAAATATCGGCGATCCCTTTATAGATGCGGAGATTGTCGGGTGCTGTCAGGGCGACAGGGTTTATCTTTATGCCTCCACAGCCTACAAGATGGTTTTTCAACATTGCATTGCACAGGGCGGCGGGTTCCCTATCTCAAAGGGGCAGCTGTGGAAGCGAATGAACGAACAGGGGCTATTGGAAACGCGCGGCAAAGAGCTAACGCTTGTAAAGAGCATCGGCGGGATGAATCAGCGGGTTTTGCCGCTCCCCAAGGCAGCCATTTTAGGTGAGGAGGTGCAAGAGTGTATAAGCTGATCCGCGAGGAAATGGAAACCACCATCAACTTTGACAGGAGCAGCACAACAGCTGAAATTTACACGAGCGACCCTGCCATGATGCGCAAATTGGACAAGCTAACGCCCTATGTACAGGCCGTAAAGCAAGATGAATATGGCAAGTGGTACGAATGCCCTAAGTCTATGATAAAGGTGCAAAAACCCCGGTTGTTATCGGAGGAAAAAAGGCAAGAATTAGCGGAAAGGATGAGGAAGCATGGAGAACCCGATAATTGAACTGGCACAATCGGCGGAAATTGATCTCGAATCTATAGCTGATTCCTTACAGAGCATAAATCAAACCTTGCTACGAATAGCGGAGGCTTTGGAGGAAAAATGAACAGCAAGCGTAAAGGCAGCAGCGGAGAGCGTGAGCTATGCGACATCCTCCACCAAGCAGGGTTCACAGAAGCCCACCGCAATGAACAGCGCTATGTAGGCGGTGTGGATAACCCGGACATTGCCCTTGATGGCTATCATGTGGAGGTTAAGCGCTCCGAGCGGTTCAATGCCTATGAGGCTATGGCACAAGCAGAGCGTGACGCGAACGGCAAGAAAATACCAATAGTCGCCCACAGGCGCAACCGTAAACCCTGGCTTGTGGTGATGCGGCTGGAAGATTGGATAAAGGAGGCGAAATCATGAATCAACTGGCATTTATCAAGCAAAACGATGTTTTTACTAACACATGGGTTGTTGCGCAGAATATCGGATATGCGCACAAGGATATAACCGACCATATCACCAAGCACAAAACACGCTTCAAGAAGATGGGGAATTGTTACGCTGTGAACGTAAAAATTACCACTGGTGCCGGACGCCCTGTCACAGCCTACCAGCTCAATGAACAGCAAGCTATTTTTCTCATGACCCTGCTGGATAACAGCGACCGGGTGCTTGATTTTAAGCAGGCGTTGGCGATGGAGTTTGTAGCCATGCGCCGCCTCTTGCTTGAACAGCAATCCGCAGACTGGCAGCAAATGCGGCTCACAGCCAAGGGAAACCGCCTCCACACAACCGAGGCTATCAAGGAACTGGTGGAGTACGCCAAAGCGCAGGGCAGCGAACACGCCGAAATGCTGTATACGGTTTATTCCAAGCTAATAAAACAGATGGCAGAATGCACCTCCCGCGACTTCGCCAGTACGGAAACCCTTAGCACCATCATCTGTTTAGAACGCATTATTACCGGGGTGATATGGCAGGAAATGAGCAGGAACACCCACTACAAGGCAATCTATCAACGTGCAAAGGATGAACTTACAAACCTTGTGAACCTGTGGGCCATACCGAAGCTGACGGCATAAAAATACCCCCACATCTGCGGAGGCGTAGCGATAACGCAATTATAAGGCAGGTGTGGGGATTATGTCAAATCAATGGGAGGATGTGCGCAGGCTGGCGTACCACATTGCAAAGCGCTATTATCCGCTGTGCGAGGCGAACAGAGCCGTTGATAGTGACGACCTCCACCAGTGTGCGTATATCGCTTTTGTGGAGGCACAGCAGACCTACAAGCCGGAACAGGGCGCGTTTAATACATGGTTCGGGTTCTACTGCCGGAGGGCTTACCGCGATGCACTGGGGCTGTGTGGACGCAAGCGCGAGGAGCACTACAAGGCTTTATCAATGGATGCACCACTAACCGAGGACGGGTTTACCATTGCGGATACCTTGCCGGATGAAACGGATCCAACCGAGGGTATAGAGTTATCGGACACATGCCGGATTGTGCGTGAAGCGGTTGACCGTCTGCCTCCACAGGAAGGGGCTATACTGCGCCAAAATGCCCTGCAGGGCGTTCCGCTTGCCGAGATATCCCGAAGCACAGGACAGGCCCCGCATACGGTTAGAGCGCTGCATGGCAAGGCTATGCGAACCCTGCGGAGGGATAGGGAGATAAGACATCTTCGCCCCGACATGGCCTATCGGCACAAGGGTGTGGAGGCGTTCAACCGCACAAGAACCTCTGTTGTGGAGGATGCGGTGTTCAGATTGGAGGACGAAATAAATGTTTTACGCAAGGGATGAGGAAACGGGCACGTTATGCGAAATATGGCCGGATGAATGTGTTACCTTCTGCGGATCCTGCGGCAAAGAAATGACTGTGGATATTGCGGAGCTTATTTTAAGCGGCAGCGATTTGATAGGTACGACCCTGTTTTGTTCAAAGGAGTGCACGGCCAAGCGTTTAGAAAGCCCACAGGACAAAGGCTGTGACGGTTGCCGAGAGGAGGTTCTACAAGCGGTGGAGGCTATGCTGGCAGATGAGGTAGCACAATTCTTAGCAGAGCGGTGCTGTGATGAGGCTTGCCGCAGGGATGTTATTAAACAGCGAATGAGGTGCGAAAATGGCAAGCTTTAAGTACGAGATAACGCAGCACATAGCGACACTAAGCACCAACGGCAACACTACCAAAGAATTGAACATGGTTAAGTACAGCAATGCGCCGCCCAAGTTGGATTTGCGGAGCTGGAGGCGTGAGAACGGCGAGGAACAGCTATTAAAGGGCCTAACTCTATCGGCAGAAGAAGCAGTCATATTAAGGGATGCTTTAATGCAACACAAAAGCGACAGTAAAACAGAGGCGAAAGCATAGCAATATCAACGGTTTGCGGCCTGTATAGCAGCGCAAAAAGTGCACAAAAAAGCACAGCAAAAACGCGCGCGCGAGTATTTATATATAGGACCGCTATCCTTACATGAATGCACTAAAAAAGCGGGGGTTACACATTAGATTTAGGCGGTGGTGAACGTTGCGTGGAGGCAGAAATCAGACCCATGACACAGTAGAACGGTTCTATTGTTTGGACAGTTTTTCTATATCGCGTTTCGGTGTAGGTGAACGCCGAGAGAAGGGCGGTACGTCGATATACCGCGAGGAAACCACTGTCACGGTTGACGGAATCGGTAACACTATACCTCTTTCGTTTGCCCCCTGTGGATACGGCGAAAAGCAGCGCGTTTACTTTCTATGCCCACACTGCGGGAAGCGAGTACAAAAGCTATACTTTCGGTGGAAGCGCTGCGAATGAGGCGGATACTTGAAAAGAAATTTGATATAGACAAGCTCTCGCCCTGTGATATGCAATATGAGTACCCCGGCAAGCCACCATGGCAGCGCCGCCATACCTATGCAAAGAATATGCTACGGCTATCCAAAGCACAGAAAGCGTATTCAAGGGCCTTTATAAGAGAGGGTGCGCGGATTTGCGGACTGCGGTTATAGCCCCCCCCTTTGGCCTTTCCCTCTTGGCAGGGGACGCACAGCCGGAGGGGGTAGCCTTTTCCCTCCCCAGTGCGCGTGTGGAAAATAAAAAATACCCTCCACTATCGTTTTGACGGTAGAGGGGTTTTTACGTTCACAGCGTAATAATAGAACCTAACAAAACCTAACATTTGATTGCCGCCTGTTTGCTTGCGGCACCGCTGTCGGTTGCACTAAGGCAAACTTGATAAAACTTGATATTACAAGCGGCATTTAATCATACAAGGCTTACTCCTCCGGCTTTTCTTTCCAATCTGCCTCTGACAAGCCCATATCAACGCGCAGCAGCGTGTTTACAAGTCCGTTGATGCTTCCAACGCCTTCAGCTTTTGCATGTGCTTCTATGTCTGTTTTGCGGCCTTTCGGAACAGTAATAGCCAGCCTGTCGTATGCTTTTTCACTAAAGGCTCTTTTATATTCGGTTGACCCTTTTGTCGCCATGCTTCGCCTCTCTCTAGTAGTGGGCGATTTTTAAGGCTGTACCTTCTCCACCACTACCATAATTTTAACAGAATAACGCGCAAATGTCTAGCGTTAGATTTAACAAATATCTAGCGTTAGATTTGGTTGTTTTGTCAATAGACATCTAGCGTTAGATACCGTATAATAGTATCAAGAGGTGAGGGAAACGCAATCGACGCCAAGCCCGCGTACCACACGTAATGGGAGCTGCGATTCACGCCCCACACCTCAATAAAAGCAGGAGGTACTACACTATGAGCATTAACGAAATGGAGAACAAGGCGAAGGAATTAAAAGAGCTTACCCGGATGCAGGAAGAACTTACGGCAGAGATTTCCACACTGCAGGACGCTATCAAGGCCGCCATGGGCGATCAGGAGCAGCTTGTAGCCGGAGCTTACAAGATTACATACAAGCCTGTAACAAGCTCTAGGCTCGATACTACAGCCCTTAAAAAGGCATTACCCGACATTGCGGAGCGGTTCACCAAAGCCACCACCACGCGCCGCTTTGTGATTGCATGAGGAGGGCGGCAGGTATGACGATTAAGACAGCCGGACGGTTGCGCGGTATCCGCTATATGTGGGTATCGCCGCGCCTCCACCTATCCGAGGGTTGCACACTACAAGCCGCTATCAGCGCGATTATAAACTACAACGGAGGGATTAAACAATGAGCTATAACCTAAAGGCCGAGGAAATGGAAACCACCATCAACTTTGACAGGAGCAGCCCGACAGCGAGTATTTACACGGCAGACGCTGTAATGATTCGCAAGTTAGACAAACTATGCGGAGAAACGCCGCTTGTAAGCCTGTTAAAAAAGGACGCATACAGCGCAGAGTACGAACTACCCAAGAGCATGGTACGAATCGTAAAACCTCGCTTGCTGTCGGACGAAACGAGAAAGAAATATTCAGACGGCGCAAAAAAGAACTTTGCACAGGCGGCGGAGAACGGCAGCGTGTGAAATGCGTTTTAAGGTGTAGTTTACCGCGCACGGTGGGCATTTTAAGAGGCTCCACCCTCTAGGCGGCATGAAACCCTTGCTAAAAAGAGTAGCGGCTAGAATGTGCCTACAGGCAGGGTTAAAACGACAAGAAACGCGTTAGCCCGGTGGAGGCTCTACCCGGCGAGAACAACAAGAGCGCACACAATCAATTCTACGGTGAAAACGCCCGATAGTTTATTAGAGTTTTTACCCTCCACCCTATGGGCAGGTAGAAACCCTAGGTAAAAAGTGGAGGCTCTCAAAACGGCTATATATGCAGGCGAAAACGACAAGAAACGCAAAGGAGGAAAAATCATGCAAGTTAAAGTTAGAACAACGCCCATGGCGGAGGAAATCCGCTACATATGGCAGCGGCCTGTACTCTTGCTACGGGAGGATTGCACGGTAACAGAGGCTATAACCGCGCTGGAGGACTTTATAGAGCGCGTTGTAAGGAGTGGGAGATTATGCTAAAGACGGTGGAGGACTTTATTACTATAGGCGAGGCGGTGAGCATGAAAATTTACGCCACGCTGGACGATTTGAGCTTTGCTTGCAACCTGTACGAATCGCTCTACAGGATCCACAAGCGCCGCTCAAAGAGTGTTACTGATTGGTTCGCTAATCATTGCACCCTTGCCGATTTGCTAAAGGTTGGCTATATCGCAGGTGTACGGGCTGAACGTGCAAAGCGCAGGGCAAAGAAAGTATCCACACGCGCACTTACAGGGCACACGCAGGCAAGGAAAGAGCGGTTAAATCAGCTCATGGCGCACGGTATCAAGGGAACGATTAAGGCGCGGCTCACGCATTGTAAGGTATCCTATGCGCTGGATATAACGCCGCTACAATCGCTGGTTATCAGATTCCCAGGCTTGCCTAAGTATCGCTTTATAGCGCGGGAGGTGGCACAATGAACTCTAATCGTATTGGTGATTGGTTGCTTGAAATCGGCATACAGATTGAAAAGGCCGAAACGGTTACAGAGATCGTCATGCAGGAATATTTCGGACAGCCGGAAGCTGACCCGGCGATATTGAAAGCCTATTATCAGCAAAATGATGTGCTTGTAACCGTTATCCATGATTACATCCTTAAATCACAGAAAAAGCTGGATGAATTGGCGGATGCGATTAAGAAAGGCGTGGTAGAGGTATGACAAAAAGAGATTCCGCAATCAGCTTGCTATATGACATAGACGATGAAAGGATAATGGATCGCATCTACCGATTCGTTGAGATTCTGTGGAGGGACAGCTACACGCCGGAAAAGACATGCAGGGCAAAAATCGCCTGTGGTGCAAGCGAATTAAACCTTGAAAGCTTAGAATCCCTATGCGAGTATATCCGTTTGCTACAAATTCGGGAGGAAGCGTCCTAGCCTCCACACTGGAGGGGCCGCTGAATTAATAGCCTCGTGCAAAATGACGAAAAAAGCCGAACATAAAAAAAGAGCCTCCACCATGCGGAGGTTTTCTTTTATAGACTGAGATAATTCATGCATATGTAGCTACCCTAAATGGAACACATAAAAAAGAACGAATTAAGGCAGTCTATAAAAAAGGCATATTGTAGTTGGCATTCTTGCCGGGCAGAATGTAAAGCGTACTTTGCATTTTGAGGTAAAATATCCACACCAAGGGCGTTTTGCTCCAAAATCCTAACAAATCCTAACAAAATTGAAAAGCCCGCAAAGCCTTATGCCATAAGCGTTTGCGGCGATTCCTAACAATAAACTAACTTTTCACAATCTTTTTTGTTAGCCCTCTAAGCCTTATGGTATAAGGGTTTGAGCCTTGTCCTAACAAAATAACAGAAAATATCTGTAGCACCCCTGTTTATATTTTTTTTCTTGAGGGCAAACCCCCTCCACTGTGGACATAAAATAGTGGGGTACATTTGGGGTGCGCGGTGGTGAAAAAGCACCGATAAAAGCCGACAAGTATTAGCAAGCAGGGGCTTAGACCCCTTGATTTATCAACAGTTTTCAGCATAGGGCGATAAGGCACGAAAGCCCAAAATTGCTACTCTTAATCAGGGTGTCCAGGGTTCGAGTCCCTGATGGTGTGCCAAATTCCTGAAACCCTTATTTTATAAGGGTTTTTCTTTTTAAGTACCAATGCGCTCGTTTATTCGCCAATCGTCAACTTACGCTTTTCTAATGTCATCCCTTGCGTTTATTTCTTTAATCAAAACACAGGGCGCCAGTTTATCCGAGTTGATAAGCGCCACTTTTTTTATCTTTCCTTCGCAAGGGATAAAGAAGGTGTAATAGAAGAGATTATTTTCTTCCCTGTATAAGCAGGTTCCGCCGGTTTCAAAAAGCTGAGGGCTTGAATAGATCCCGTCAAATTGCTGTGATTCGGTGTGCAGCCAGTCCCTTTTGCAATTGCCGATGTTGATGCCGTAATAAATCGGAACACGCGTTTCACTGCCATCTTCAAAGAGCAAGCTGTATTCGCCCAAATAATCCTGCGCCTTATCAATTTCAAATCCGTCAACAAAGGAGGGGTGCTCATTAAATACAGTCGCGGTATGGGTAATTTCGATGCCCTTGAAGCTTGTCGCGCGGGTATAGTAAAGATCGGCGGCAGCCTGATAGCAGTTCGTCCTAAAATCGGCTTCACAAAAATGCGGATTCCAGGCCATCAGCGCGCCATAGGCCATAAACATAAACACGCCGTTTCGCTGTATATGCTCTTTGTTCATCACGCTCCAGTTGGAAATAGAGAAGCCTGAAAAATTCGCTTTTCTTTTTTCAAAGTGTTCAAAATCCGGCGGGTTAAAATTGCCTAAAACCTGTCGGAAGCCTTTATCGTGGAACAGTTTGTCCGAATCGCCGATAACGCCCCAATACCAGTTCATAATGACGATATCCTTAGGCACCATATCGATTGAAGGATGGATCGCGGGAACGACATGCTTAAGCCTGCCGGTCTTTTCATCCACAATAATTTGCAGCGAACCGCCCCATGTTCTGCCGTCCTTCGCAATCGCGTTCAGCAGCTGGTCGCCCCAAATCATGGTTTCCACATTCCTTTCTTTCAGGAATGTGTATATTTTTGTGATGTCATCGGCATATAACCGCGCAGGGTCTTTCCCCTTGCATTTATCACACAAGCCAATGGAATAGACCTCATCATGCCCGATATGAATCATTTTCGGCTTGAAAAGGTTGATGGTTTCGTCTAAAATATCAAACAGCAGCTCATAGCTTTTGGGGTTCGACGGGCAGTAGGTATCCGGGGTAGGGTCTTCGGCGCGTTCCGCCAGCTCCTTATGCGCAAGCAAGAGGTAATCACTGTGGCTGAAGCTCGGCACCTCGGGGATGATCTCGATGCCATACCTTTCGCAATAATCAATCAGTTCCTTTATTTCATGCTGTGTAAGCCACGAGCCGCGGCCGTTTTCGCAATGAATGGAATTTTTGGAAAAAGGAAACGACTCTTGGTAATCAACGCTTTTTCCTTGATACTCGCGAAAGGTATCGCAGTATTTTATCCATTCCCGGTTAATTTCGGGATGCTTTTTATACTCCATCGCTCCGCCGGTTTCAATAATCAGCTTATTATAACCATAGTGGCACAAGAGCTGTACGAACTCTTTGAAAAACGGAAAATCCTCCTTCCCGGGCAAATACACCTTCACCGCGCGAAAGGCCTGATTGGGCGTGTTGTAGATAATGCCGCGCGGGATGCCGTCGTTCAGATGGCGCTTAAGGGCGAACGCGCCAAAGATCAGGCCTGTCTTGCTTTGGGAATAAACACATATGGTATCGGCGATGGTAATGATGTATTGGTCGCCGCTTTCCCGGTATACATCGCCGAATGCTTTTTGAACCGCATCAATTGCTTCTTTGGGGATATGCTGCTCAAAAACCACGGCAACGCCGTTTTTTAAGCAGCTGTCGTTCAGTATTTCATCGTAGGGTTTTTGCGTCAAAGGCGCCGGTATCACCTTGCGTCCGCTTAATTTCACGTAGCTGTCCGCCATGTATTTCATCATTTTTTCAACCTCCAAGCTTATTTGGTTAATCATCTCTTTTGTTCACTATTCTACCACGCGCGCGTTTTTTTGTCACTCCTTTGGTCAGGCTGCCTTGCAATCACCCGCTTATATCGTGTACAATGGATAGCAATGAAGGAAAGATGGGTGAAGGGCATGCAATTAACGGATGTGGCGGCTTTTTCAAAGAAAGTTCGCGAGAATATCGCGAAGGTGATCATCGGCAAGGACCAGCATATCAATTTGATGCTCACGGCGCTGATCGCCGGGGGGCATGTGCTCTTGGAGGATGTGCCGGGCACGGGCAAGACGGTGCTGGCGAGAAGCCTGGCGAAATCCATCGCCTGTGAATTTTCGCGCATTCAGTTCACGCCCGATTTGATGCCCTCCGATGTGACGGGCGTCAGCATCTTCATGCCGAATAAAGGGGAGTTTGAATTCAAGCCCGGCCCTGTGTTTACGAATATTTTACTGGCGGATGAAATCAACCGCGCCACGCCCCGCACCCAGGCGGCATTGCTTGAGTGCATGGAGGAACGGCAGGTAACGGAAAGCGGTATCACTCATGTGCTGCCCGCGCCCTTCCTTGTTATCGCCACGGAAAACCCCGTGGAAATCCAGGGCACCTTCGCCCTGCCCGAGGCGCAGCTGGATCGGTTCCTCATGCGTTTGAAGCCCGGCTATCCCGAGGGCGATGAAGCGGTGCAAATTTTAAGCCGCTTTATTTCCTCCGATCCCATGGCCGATCTTGCTCCCGTGGCCAAAAGGGAAGAATTGCTTGAAGCGCAGGCGCTGGTAAAGGAAGTCATGGTATCCGCGCCCGTGCTTGAATATATCGCCGCGCTGTGTGAGCAGACGCGCAAGTTCGAGCAGGTGATTTTAGGAGTCAGTCCCCGCGGCATGCTGGCGCTCATGCGCGCTGCTCAGGCATACGCGCTGGTGAAGGGTCGCGCCTTCGTCACTCCGGACGATGTGAAGATGCTGGCCGCGCCCGTACTGGCGCACAGGATCGTCATTCGCGGCATGTATGGCAAGGCGGATGCAACCAAGGCGCTCATCGGGGAGGCATTAAAGGCCGTTCCCGTTCCTACAGAGGATATTCATCAATGAACGCGATGATGCTGCTTGCGGCGCTGGCAGGTTTGATTATGCTGCAAGCGTTTGTTTTAAGGCGGTTCGCGCTCAAAAGGCTCACCTATGAGCGGCGCTTTTCAAAGCAGGCGGTATTCGAAGGCGAAACAGCCGAGCTGATAGAAGTGATTCAAAATAAAAAAATTCTGCCCGTGCCGCTCATCAAGGCGGAATCCCGCATATCGCCGTCCATCTCTTTTTTGCATGCCGTAGATACGCATATTTCGGGCGAGCAGTACCATAAAAGCGTGTTCTATCTAAAGCCCTATACGCGCCTGATTCGCACCCACACCGTGAAGTTGCAAAAGCGCGGCTTCTATCAGGCCGGCTCCGTATCGCTGACAGCCATGGATTTGGCAGGCATGGAGAGCGTGGGAGCGCATTTTGAAACAGGCGCGGCCATTGAAGTCTATCCGAAGCTCCTGCCTGTGGAGGATATTCCGCTGCCCGTCTCCCGCTGGCAGGGCGACTTGATTGTGAAGCGCTGGATCATGCCCGATCCCATTTGGGTGGGCGGCATCCGCGCCTATACCCCGGGGGATGCGCTGTCATCCATCCACTGGCGCGCCACGGCGCGGGCGGGCGCTTTGCAGGTCAAGGTGCATGAACCCACAGCGGAAATGAAGATGCTGGTGGCCATCAATGCCCAGATGTCCGAACACCAGTGGGCGGATTTGATGCCCTACGAGCAAAAAACGGTGGAGGATATGATTTCCCTTGCCGCAAGCCTCACAAGCCAAGCTTTGCGTAGCGGCATGGAGGCGGGCTTCGCCATCAACCTGCCGCAGGATCAGGGGGACGGCATCACGGTTTTGCCGCCTGTCCGCCATCAGGCCAGGGAGGATGAGCTGTTTTGCGCCATGGCGCATCTCACGATTGCCCGCACGCGCCCCTTCACCATGCTATTGGATGAATTAAGCGCCTATACAGGCGTCGATATTCTGCTTCTGTCCGTTTATGATAGCCCCGCGATTCAAGAAAAAATCAGAATGCTCTCTTTGCGCGGCAACACGGTGAAATGGCATCTTGTTCCGCTTAGTGAAAGCGCGGCGAAAGGGGGCGATGAAGCTGCGGCATCGTGACAATCTCCTCATTCGCTTATTTGCCGTGCCGGTGGCGTACCTTGCTTTCGCGCCGCTGTTCTTGCTGCCTGCCGCGGCGCTTGTTCCCAACCATCCCCTCATTCTATACGGCTTGCCGATATTGCCTATTGTGTTGGCATGGGCAATCTCCTTTTTGCCGGGCAGATACCGCAAATGGGGGATTCTGGCGGCAGTTTTGGCGCATGCCGCCATAGGGGTATGTGTACTGTTTCCTATCAGCCCTTGGGCGCCTGTTTTGCTTGTGCCGTGCCTTTTTGTTCTGTTTATGTTTGTGCGGGCGTTGGTAAGCGCGCCGAACATCGTCTGGATGCCGAATGATTTGGTTGTGGGCGCGGGTCTTCATATCGCGGGGCAGATTATCCTTCGGTTTTTGCCGCTGCCCGATATCAAAGCGAGCCTGTCCGTTTTCTTTTCCTGCTACTTAATCAGCTGCCTGTTTCTTGTAAACCGCCATGCGCTTTTAAACACAGTGGGCGAAAAAACGGCGCTTCCGCAGCCGCTTCTTGCGAAGAATCGCCGCGCGCTCATCTTCATTGCCATTCCCGCGCTTGTTATCGGCAATCTGGATGCGTTCAAGCGGCTTATGCTTGCCGCTTTGGAGGGCATTAAAGCCGCCATCGCGTGGCTGATGATGTTTTTCGCGAACCTTTTCCCAATGAGTGAAACCTCAGGCGGTCAAATGGCGATGGGGCCGCAGGACATGCTTGGTATGGCGGAGGAAGCGGAAAAGAGCGCCTTTTGGCAGCTGATGGAAAAGATCGTTATCGTGATTGCCTACGCTGTGTTGGCGGCGCTGTTGCTCTTTTTCGCCTATGTGCTCTTCAAGCGGCTGAAAAAGTGGTTCGCGGCTCTGGTGGCGCGCTTCAAAGCCTATTCCCGCGCCATCGGGCAGGATTATGTGGAACAGTCCGAAAGTCTTCTGAATCTCGATAAAGCCGTGGAAAACATCCGCGCGAAAGTCCGTTCCGCCCTCAAGCGCCGCAGCCGTCCCCCCGATTGGCAAAAGCTCTCCCCAAGGGATACGGTTCGCGCGGCGTATCGTATTTGGCTGAAAAAAGAAGGGGACATCGCTCCCTCCATGACGGCCGCGGAAGCCCTCACAGCCTCCGGAAAAGATGCGGCGCTCGCCGCGGTATACGATAGAGCCCGCTACAGCGATCGGCCTGTCTCCAAGGAGGAGGCGGAGGAGGCCAGGCGGGAGATGGCATTGTAATAATAAGGAGGCGGAATGATGGAAATCAGGCTGGGATATGATTTAAAAGCGGAAACAATCATCGATTTTGCGGATTTTGTGTTTTCAAAGTCCCATTGCCCGCATGATTTTGCCGCGCTTTTGCCAAAAAATTATGGCCCGGGTCGCACAAAGCCCGAAAATCATGTGGTGGCGCTTGATGAAAACAGGGCGCTGCTGGGGATGGTCATGTTTGATGCGTTCGATTTGTCAGTGGGCGCGGAAACCCTCAAGGCGGTCTGCATAGGCACGGTCAGCGTTCATCCCCGCGCCCGAGGCATGGGGATCATGAAAAGGCTCATGGCCAAAATGGAGGAGCAGGAAGCGGTAAAAAACGCCGATTTGCTGCTCTTGGGCGGACGGCGTCAAAGGTATGAGTATTACGGCTTCACGCTTTCGGGCATGGCATGCAGGTATGTGGTCAATGCCGATAACAACCGCCACGCGCTTCCAAAGAGCACTTTGGCGGTTCAGCCGCTTGAGGATCATCATATGCAGGCGGCCATGGAAATTATGCATGGCAGCGATGTGCACGTGAAGCACGCCGCCGATTCCTTTTATCAGGCGCATTGCTCTTGGAACGCCCGCCCGTTCGTTTTGGCGGATGGCGGCAAGGTCATCGGGCTTGCGGATGTGAATAGGCAAGAAGCCGCGGTGTGCCAACTCACCTTGGCCTCAAGCGATTACGCGGGCGCGGCGGTGAAAGCGCTGTACGATGATATCGGCAGGGAGTCGGTCAACTTCGAAATGGGGGCGGATGATCCGCTGAATGCCTTTTTAGCGCGTATCGCATCGGGTATGGACATCAGTTGGCATAAAAACTACCGCATTAAGCGGTTTCACAAGGTGATCGCCGCGTTTATAGCGCTTAAAAATAAGAAAACGCCTCTTGCGAAAGGCGCGTTTTCACTGGCGGTAGAGGGGATCGGCCTCATTAATATCACGGTGAACGAGACGGGCATACAGGTCGATGTCTCACAAACAAACGAAAAGGGAATATCTCAGATGGATGCCTGCCGCTTCTTCTTTTCGCCCATGAGCGGCTATCTTCCCGTTTCCGCTCCGCCGGGCTGGTTTCCGCTGCCGCTTTTCATTCCCAATGGCGAGTTGTGCTGAATGAGTCTACACCGACACACTGGAAAAATGAATCGCGATTGATGAGAATAAGCTTTCTCCGGCAGATGAAATGGATAGAGCTAGATTTTCTGCCTCTCAATCAATTTCTCCACATGCTTCCTGGCGTGGTTCGCGTTTTCCAAAAGCACCTCATTGCTTTGGGTTTCATCACCCATCAGGCCGATAAACTGGCTCACCTTCAGCCCCAGAGTTTCCTGCATATCCTGGTCGCATCCGCCGGGGCTGACGAGGTAATAGCATAAAAGGGAGTCCGTCTGCCCAATGCGGTGGGCTCTGTCCTCGGCCTGGGAGTGCACCGCGGGGGACCAATCCAACTCGCCGAACACCACGCAGGTGGCGCGCTGCAAATTCAGGCCCGAGGCGGCGCGCAGGGAGATGCATAATAAATCCGTCTTGCCGTTCATGAACCGCATCACGGCGTTTTCCTTTTGCTGTTGGGTCTCGCGCCCTGTGATAAAGCCGGGGGAGAGTGCTTTCAGCGCTTTTTTGTATTCATCCATCACCTTGTGGTGGTGGGCGAACAAAAGCACCTTTTCGCCGCCTTCCACCAACGCGCGAACGAACTGGCACACATAGGGCGCTTTGCAAAGCCCCGTCAGCTGCCTGTCCTCCTGGGAGATGTGGTTTTCCAATAAAGTCCGTTGGGCAGCCGTCAGCGTGCCGTCGTCTTTCAGGCTTGAAAGCATGGGCAGCATGGGCGCGAACAGCTTTTTATACAGGGCATCGTCAAAATCAATTTCCGTCACAAGGCGGCGCTTGGGCGGCAATTCATGCAGCACAGCCTGTTTTGTGCGGCGCAGCATCATGCCCTCGCGCTTTAGGTATTCGCCCAACAATTCGGGCTTCATCACCACGGATTGGCCGTAGCCGTAGCACCATTCCCGTGAAAAGCTCTCAAAATCGCCTAAAAAGTGGAAATCCAGAATATTCACCACGTTCCAAATTTCACCGCCCGTGTTGTAGATGGGCGTACCGCTCAGGCCGATCACGCGCTCACAAGCCCCCGCGAGCAGGCTGGCGGCGGAATATTTCTCTGTTCCTGCGTGGCGCAGCTCCTGTATTTCATCAAATATCACGGCGGAAAAAGGCCATTCCGGAAGCGCCTGCTTCCATCCGCGCAAAAGCAGGTAATGCATGATGTAAATATCCGCCTCGGGCAGGGGATAGGGCTTTAAGCCTTTAATCACATGGATTCTGGGCTCCCGTCCGTCAATGGTTAAGAAGCGCTGAATTTCCTTTTGCCAGTTTAAAACAAGATGGGGCGGGGGCACCACAAGCGCGGGAAAGGCGCGTTTTGTGGCAAGGTACGCCAAGGCCTGCACCGTCTTTCCAAGCCCCATTTCATCGGCGAGCAGGCATCTTTCATGCCCCAATAAATAGCCCAGACCCGTGCGCTGAAAATCCCGAAGCGTGCCGTTGAACACGCCGATGGGCGGATCGGCCTGCTCGGGGACAAGCGCCGCCAACTTCTTTTTAATCACATAGGCGCGGGCTTCTTCAATGGCTGCTTCCCAGCGCTCCTTATCCGCCGCCTTGATTTCAAGCGGGTAGCGGATCATAAGCCAGTTCAATTCGCCGATCAGCCGCCTGTGGGCGGTAAACATCGCTTCCCCGCGGCGGCCATGGTCGCTTCCGGGGAAGAGGCGCTTGCAAAGCTCGATCACATTCGGTTCACCTTTGATAACCCACGCCTTGCGCCTTTTATTGTAGCTTAATACGCCGTAGGTGCGCTGGCCTTCCTCGGGCGAAAACAGGTACTGGGGCAAACGTATTTTCACAGGCTGATCCCCCATAGCTTGTTTAATGAAATCACGTGGCAGGGCTTTCCTAAAACCATCCGCGGCAAGGCGGCGGTGCGCTCCACCACCAGGATTAACGCGGATAATTCCTCCGATTGCAAATACTTTTCCACTTGGGGCAGGAGCGCTTTTAAAGTCGGGCGGCCGCGCTTTATTTCAATGCCTACCCTGCCGCACATAAAATCAATGCGCCGATGGGGTCCCAGGCGCACTTCATGCCGCGGGTTTAAGCCGTGCTTTTCAAGGCACAGCTTGATCAAGGTATGAATATCAACCTCTCCCTGCCCGACAGGTACGCGCAAGGTGCGTAACGCTTGTAAAATTTCCTCCATTTGCTCACCCCAAGGATGATTATAGCATGGGCGGGGTTGATTTTAAAGTGCTATTCCAGTATGATAACGGTGTGGCAAGGAGGAACCGATATTGAAAAAAGCGGTTTTATATTTATTCACATTCGCGCTTATGCTTTCAATAAGCTCCGCTCAAGGGGAGCTCATTAAGGCGACGGTGCTTATGCACCCCGCCCCGTCGGATTTTTCGGGCGTTGCCTGCGATGATCCGACCTGTTTTTGGAACCTGCCCATGGGCGAAATAGACGAGGAAGCGATTTGGGCGGCCATGCAAAAGCCCATGACGGTCATTCGGGGCGATCAAAGGGAAATCGTAAAAATTTATGAAGCGCCGGATTCGGATTCAAAACCTGTTGGCGAGGTAACCTGCGAATCTCAGGGGCTGCACATTATCGAAACGCTGGATAACGGCTGGGCGCTGGTGGAG
>JGI994J12354_10002642_pt1 | contig 17224 bp, 14 predicted proteins | sample IntmicLarv3ML3BL_FD_12354 | JGI IMG/M metagenome (IMG submission 12354) | reverse complement strand
CATCCCCTTTGATCAACGGCTGTACCGGCAGGATATCACCGGAAGCATAGCCCACGCGCAAATGCTGGGCAAACAAGGCATCATCCCGCAGGAGGACGCTTCGGCAATCGCCGAGGCCCTCCGCGGCATTCTTGCCGATATCGAAACCGGCGCGCTGGAAATTGACCCCGCCGCCGAGGACATCCATTCCTTTATGGAAGCCGAGCTGATTGCGCGCATCGGGCAAGCGGGCAAACGCCTGCACGCGGGCAGAAGCCGCAACGATCAGGTTGCGCTGGATATGCGCATGTATGTCAAGGATGAAATCGACGCAATCAACGCATTGCTGGCCGGTTTGCTCAAAGCGCTGCTGGCAACGGCAAAGCAGCATACACGCACCATCATGCCCGGTTTCACGCACCTGCAAAAAGCGCAGCCCATCACCCTTTCGCACCACCTCATGGCGTATGTGCAGATGTTCCGGCGGGACTGCGAGCGGCTGGCCGGCTGCCGCGAACGCACGGACGAAATGCCCTTAGGCTCCGGCGCGCTTGCCACCACCACATATCCGCTTGATCGGGACTTTGTGAAAGAAGCCCTTGGTTTTTCGCGCATTACAGCCAACAGCCTCGATTCCGTATCCGACCGGGATTTCTGCATTGAGCTGGTGTCCTGCCTTTCGCTCGTCATGATGCACCTGAGCCGCTTTTGCGAGGAACTGATCCTGTGGTCCACGGATTCGTTCGGGTTCATCGAGCTTTCCGATTCCTACTCGACCGGCTCCTCCATCATGCCGCAAAAAAAGAACCCCGATATGGCGGAGCTGATTCGCGGCAAAACCGGGCGCGTGTATGGCCACTTAACAGCGCTTTTGTCGATGATGAAAAGCCTGCCGTTGGCCTATAACAAAGACATGCAGGAGGACAAAGAGGCCACGTTCGACGCCATTGACACGGCAAAGGCTTGTTTGTCAATCTTTTGTGGTATGTTCGAAAGCATCACCTATAAGACAGAAAACATGTACCAAAGCGCCCTCGGCGGCTACACGAACGCAACCGATATGGCGGACTGGCTTGTGAAGCAGGGCGTTCCCTTCCGGGAGGCGCACGAAATCATCGGCAAGCTGGTGCTTTATGCCATTGAAAAGAACGTTGCGCTGGATAACCTGACGCTTGACGAACTCAAAATGGCATCGGATATTTTTGACGAAACCGTGTTTGCGGCGATCTCCGCCGAAGCCTGCGTGAACGCAAGGGCGCTGCCCGGCGGCCCAGCGGAAAGCGCGGTGCTCGACGCGATAAAAGAATCAGAAAGATGGTTAGATTATGTCCGCTAACTGGCAAAAACTTAGCGCATTGGCGCTTTCCGCGTTGATCAAGGCAAAAGAAATCAGCGTGGTGGAGGCAGTCAGCTCCTATCTCAATTTAATAGAACAAACGGATCCGCAGTACAACGCCTTTGTTTCGCTCTCGAAAGAAAAGGCGCTGGCGCGTGCGGCGCAAATACAAGCGCGCATTGCAAACGGCGAAGAAATTTCGCCCCTTGCGGGCGTGCCAATTGCGCTGAAGGATAACATCACCACGAAGGGAATCCCCACCTCCTGCGCCTCCAAAATGCTGCAAGGCTACACGCCAATCTACAACGCTGAGGTGGTTGACCGGCTGGAACAAGCCGGGATGATTGTCGTCGGAAAGCTCAATATGGACGAATTCGCCATGGGCGGCTCGAGCGAAACGGGCGTGTTCGGCCCCGTGCGCAACCCTTGGGACACCGCGCGTGTGGCGGGCGGCTCCTCCGGCGGGAGCGCCGCAGCCGTTGCTGCGCGTGAAATTCCGCTTGCGCTGGGCTCCGATACCGGCGGGAGCATTCGCCAGCCCTGCGCCTTTTGCGGCGTCACGGGCATCAAGCCAACCTATGGCGCTGTGTCGCGCTATGGGCTGATTGCCTATGCGTCCTCCCTCGACCAAATCGGTCCCATCGGCCGGGATATCAACGACTGCGCCGCGCTGCTTTCCGTGATTTCCGGGCCGGACAGCAAGGACAGCACCTGTGTAATCGAGCATCCTTTTTCTTTTGAGCAAACCGCAGGCGAGCGGCTGGACGGCATGAAAATCGGCCTGCCGCGCAATTATTTTGCCAGCGGCATTGACGAAGATGTGAAGCAGGCTGTGCTTGCCGCCGCAAAAGAGCTGGAGGCCGCCGGCGCACAGATTGAGGAATTCGACATGCCGCTGATGGACGAAATGGTGCATGCGTATTACATCATCGCCTGCGCGGAAGCGTCGTCGAATTTGTCTCGCTATGACGGGCTGAAGTACGGCTACCGCAGCCAACGAGCAGAGAGCCTTTCGGAGGTCTACCGGCTGAGCCGCAGCGAGGGCTTTGGCCTGGAGGTCAAGCGGCGCATCATGCTCGGCTCCTTCGTGCTTTCGTCGGGCTATTACGATGCCTATTACAAAAAAGCGCTGCAGGTGCGCGCGATGATCAAAGATGCCTACGACGCACAGTTCCAGCGCTTTGACGCGATTCTTTCCCCCATTGCGCCCACCACGGCATACAAATGCGGCGAAAATGTGGAGGATCCCATCAAAATGTACATGGGGGATATCTACACGGTGTCGATCAATCTGGCGGGGCTGCCCGCCGCGGCGCTGCCCTGCGGGTTCGACAAACAAGGCCTGCCCGTTGGCTTTCAGCTGATTGGCGGCGCGTTTTGCGAAGAAAAACTGATCCGTGCGGCGCGGGTATATCAAACCAGCACGGACTTCCATAAGCAAGTTCCGAAGGGGGTGGCCGAATGACACAAAATTATGAAGTAGTCATGGGCCTCGAAGTACACGCGGAATTATCGACCAAGTCGAAGATATTTTGCAGCTGCAGCACCGCTTTTGGGGGCGAACCCAACACGCATGTGTGCCCGGTTTGCTCCGGCATGCCCGGCGTGCTGCCCAAGCTCAACCTCGCCGTGGTGGAATACGCCATGCGGCTGGGCACCGTGCTTGGCTGCGAAATCACGCGGCACAGCAAGTTTGACCGCAAGAATTATTTTTACCCCGACCTGCCCAAGGCCTATCAGGTGTCGCAATTATACGCGCCCATCTGCCAAGAAGGGCAGCTGGAAATCGAAGCAGGCGGGCAGAAAAAATCCATCCGCATCCGCGAGATTCACATGGAAGAGGACGCGGGCAAGCTCGTGCACGACCCATGGGGGCACGAAACCTGCATGGATTTCAACCGCTGCGGCGTTCCCCTGCTGGAAATCGTCACACAGCCGGACTTCAGCTGCACGGAGGAAGTGCTTGCGTATCTTGAAAAACTGCGTGAAACGCTGCTGTTCCTCGGCATTTGTGATTGCAAAATGCAGGAGGGTTCCATGCGTGCCGATGTCAACTTATCTGTCCGTCAGCCGGGCGACGAATTGGGCGTGCGCACCGAGATGAAGAACCTCAACTCCTTCAAGGCCATCGCCCGTGCCATCGAATACGAGGCCGCGCGGCAGATTGCGCTGCTGGAATCCGGCGGGCAGGTCACGCAGGAAACCCGCCGCTGGGACGACGACAAGGGCGAATCCTACGCCATGCGCTCAAAGGAAAACGCGCAGGATTACCGCTATTTTCCCGAGCCGGATTTGCTGCCCATCGACATTGACGAGGCCTGGCTGGCTCGTATTGCGGAGACCCTGCCGGAGCTCGCACAGCAAAAAAGAGAGCGTTATACGCGCGAATGCGGGCTTTCGGATTACGAAGCGTCGCTGCTCACCGGGCACAAAAATATCGCCGACCTCTTCGAATCCATTGCGGCGCAGAGCGAAAATCCAATAGAAGCAGCACACCTGATTACCGGCGAAATCATGCGCCTGATGAACAGCACAAACACGCTGCCGGAGGATTTATCGCTGAACCCCGCAAAACTCGCGCGGCTGATTGCACTCGTCACCGGCGGAGAAATCAACCGCGGCGCCTATAAAAAAGCGGTCGCGGCGGTGTTCACGGACGATGTGGACCCGGACGCGTTCATCGACGAAAACAACCTGCGCATGGTATCAGACGATGGTTCCCTCGCGCAGGCGGTGCAGGCGGCGCTCGAAGCAAACCCCAATGCCGTCGCCGATTACCAGGCAGGGCAGGCAAAGGCCTTCGGGTTCCTCATGGGACAGGTGATGAAAACGCTCGGCGGCGCGGGAAACCCCGGAACGATCAAAGAATTGCTGCAAGCCGCGCTGGAAGCCGTTTAGAGAAAGGGACTTAAAATGACTGAAGCCAAAGATATTTCGAGCCTGTTCGGCAGCATGGTGTTCAACGAATCCGTGATGCAGGTGCGCCTGCCCAAGGAGACCTATAAGGCGCTGAAAAAAACCATGACGCAGGGCACACATTTGGAGCTTGACGTCGCCAACGTGGTGGCAAATTCCATGAAGGACTGGGCCGTGGAAAAGGGCGCAACCCACTATACACACTGGTTCCAGCCGATGACCGGCACCACAGCGGAAAAGCACGACAGCTTCATTACCCCCGTGGGCGACGGGCGCGTCATCATGGAATTTTCCGGCAAGGAGCTCGTGCGGGGCGAGCCCGACGCCTCCAGTTTTCCCTCCGGCGGGCTGCGCGCCACTTTTGAGGCCAGGGGCTACACCGTTTGGGACGCCACCTCGTACGCCTTCATCAAGGACGGCACCCTGTACATCCCCACCGCGTTTTGCTCCTATAGCGGCGAAGCGCTTGATAAAAAAACGCCGCTCCTGCGCTCGATGGAAGCGCTCAACGAGCAGGCGCTGCGTGTGTTGCGGCTCTTTGGCAACACCACTGCACGGCGCGTGATGCCCGATGTCGGCCCGGAGCAGGAATATTTCCTCATCGATCAATCGGTGTTTTTGCAGCGGCCTGACCTGATTTATGCCGGGCGCACCCTCTTCGGCGCACGCCCCTCAAAAGGGCAGGAGCTGGACGACCACTACTTTGGCTGCCTCAAGCCGCGGGTTGCCGCGTTCATGAAGGAGCTTGACGAAGAGCTGTGGAAGCTCGGCATCTACGCCAAAACAAAGCACAACGAGGTTGCCCCCGCGCAGCACGAGCTTGCCCCGGTATATACCTCGGCGAACATCGCCACCGACCACAACCAGCTGGCGATGGAGCTGCTGAAAAGCGTTGCGAACCGGCACGGCATGGCATGCCTGCTGCATGAAAAACCCTTTGCGGGCGTCAACGGCAGCGGCAAGCACAATAACTGGTCACTCAGCACGGATACGGGCGTCAAACTCCTCCGGCCGGGCAGCACCCCGCACGAAAACGCGCAGTTTTTACTCTTCCTTGTTGCAGTGATTCAGGCGGTGGACGAATATCAGGACCTTCTGCGGATTTCGGCTTCCAGCGCCGGCAATGAGCACCGCTTGGGCGCGAATGAAGCGCCGCCCGCCATCGTTTCCATGTTCCTTGGCGACGAGCTGACGGAAATCCTCGAAGCCCTCGAAGCCCGCGAGGATTACCAGGGCAAAGAAAAGAACCAGATGGAAATCGGCGTGATCGCGCTGCCGAACTTCCCGCAGGATACCACCGACCGCAACCGCACCTCGCCCTTTGCCTTCACCGGCAACAAGTTTGAGTTCCGCATGCTGGGTTCCGCTTTTTCTATCGCGGGGCCGAACATCATTCTGAACACCATTGTTGCGGAATCGCTGCGGAAATTCGCGGATAAACTCGAGCAAGCGGATGACTTCAAGACCGCGCTGAACAGGCTCATCCGGCACACCTTCCGCGATCATAAGCGCATCGTTTTTAATGGAAATAATTACACAGAAGAATGGGCAAAGGAAGCGCAAACGCGCGGGCTTTCGAACCTGAAAACCACGGTGGACGCGCTGCCGGAATTTATCTCGGCAAAGAGCGTGGACGTGTTCACAAGGCACAACGTGTTCACTGAGGCGGAGCTGCATTCGCGCTGCGAAATCTTCACGGAAGCCTACAGCAAAACCATTCACATCGAGGCGCTGACTATGGTGGACATGGTGAAGGCCGATATCATCCCCGCCTGCCTGGGCTATGAAAATGAGCTGGCCCGCCTGTTGGAGCGCAAAAAAGCCTGCGGGATCGCATATGACACCGCGCTGGAAAGCCACCTGCTGGGGAAAATTTCAACGCTGAGTTCCGGCCTGCTGGATCGCCTGACCGACCTGGAAAACGCCCTGCAGGAGCCAAAGGCAGAGAACGATGTGTTTGCCGTTTCGCGCTTTTATCACGAGCGCGTTTATGCCGCGATGCAGGCGCTGCGGCTTGTGGTGGACGAGCTGGAAACCCTTGTGGCACGCAGGCATTGGCCCATGCCGACCTACGGGCAGATTTTGTACAGCGTGGTCTAAACAAGAACATCCAACAAAAAAATTTAAGCGACCCTGTACTGTGGTATCGGGTCGCTTTTTTGCTGCAATATGCACTGAAACGAATGCTTATCCCCTGGAACATAGACAAAAGGGATGCCCCTCCGGGTCGAGCATCGTGACGAAATGCTTGCCGCCATATTGCTCTGCGGCTTTTGCTGCGCCAAGGCGAATGGCTTCCTCCACGGCAGACGGCAGATTGTCCACCTGGAAGTTGAAGTGCATCTGCTTTTGCTGTTCTCCCGGTTCCTCCGGCCATATGGGCGGCACATACGATATGTCCGGTTCCCAAAACAGAATCGTCATACCGTTGTCTGTCTTTACTGCCAAAGCGCCATACGCGGTTGTCTTTTCCCAACCCATGAGGTCAGCATAAAAGTCGCGGGCGCGTTCGGCATTCGCGCAATCAATCGTTAAATCGCCGATGGTAACATTCGATATCATACAATATCCTCGCTTTTCAAAAAAATAAATTATGTTCGTTTAGAATAAAAGCATTTCTAAAACATTGTGCGGGGGAAAACCGGCCAGTCCGGAGTTCAAAAAGCGAGCCCGCACTCGTTCTCTGTGTTTCTCATGCATGGGAGCCCCCTCGTATGGTAATAGCATAACACGAATGTTCTGTTTTGTCAACACAAATTTTCGGTTTCTTGCAAAAAAATTCAATTTATGCGTACAATCAACATGCCGTATCCTGCTCGGCATCTTTTTTCTTCGCTGCCCGCACCTTTTTGATGAGCGCCATCACCCCAACGCCGAGCAGGCCCGCGCCCGCCGCCGCCAGCAGCAATTGCGGCGGAAAAAACCGCCGTGCCGCCTCGCCAAAGACGGTAAACAGCGCCACGCGGGGGAACAGCCCCAGCGCCGATGCCGCCAAATGTTTCCAGAACGGCACACGCGTGGAACCGAAATATACCCCCGCGAAATCAATGGGGAACATGGGCAGCAGCCGCACGGTGAAGAGCATCACAAAGCCGCGTTTGTCTTGCATATCAAGGAGTTTTCGGCCGCCCCTGCTGCCGGAAAGCATGCGGTGCACCTGTTCTCCGCCAAGGAAAACGCCAAGGCCGTAGGTCAGCATCAGCTCGAGCAAAATCCCCGCAAAGTTGACCAACAGCGCCTGCCACAGCGGGAACACCGCTCCCACAGAAACATATAGCAGCATCGCCGGGATCACGAACAGGCAGGATTTGACGCAGTAAAGCCCCAGCACAACGGCAACCGCAACCGCCAGGCTTGCGCTGCCCTGCACCAGCGCGGCAATGTCAGCCTCGCTGAGGCCGCGCAGGCGTTTGAAGTTGAGCGCCAAAATGGCCAGCAGTGCCAGCACAACGGCAACGCGCAGGATATTCAAATAACGTTGACGCGAATTCTTCATGGCAATTCCTTTATTCCAAATCGATGGGGGCACACCTTGCGGCACAAAAAACACATGATCTCCCATTTTTTGTCGATCTGCTTGAACATTGTTCCGCTGCAGGCTTTTTTCTCAACGCAGCCGGGCGTATCCAGGGCATGCGCCGGGCACACCTCCGCGCACAGGCGGCAATCTCCGCAAAAATCACGCTGAAGCTTTGGGTCCGGCGTCAGCACCGCATCGGTAAGAACCGCACTGAACCACAGCAGATTGCCGTGCTCTGGGTTGGTGAGCAAGTAATTTTTGCCGATCACACCCAATCCCGCCAGCTCGGCGGCGTGTTTGAGGGAGATCGGGCCGTGCGTAAAGCCGTTCAGCCACTTGCCGTCCATGCCGCCAACAGCCCGCGTTTGATACCCCGCCGCCTTGACGCGCTTTGCCACCTGTTTGGCCGCGTCTTTCAGTTCCTTGTTCAGTGCGGTTCGCGTGTCGATGAACCCGATTGTGTCCTCCCTGAGCACGGTCTCCCGCGGCACCGGCTTGCCCAAAACAATCACAGAAGCGCAGCCCTCCAACGCGTCCGCCGGCCGAAAGCCCTCCGGTGCCGCACCAAACGCTTGGGCGGCGGCGATGCCGGCAACCACTGCGCCTGCCTCGCGGCAATATTCTTTTACCATCTCGCCGGTCAAATCAATTGGCATAATTTATCCTCCAACATCGTTCAATTGATGGTCTGTGCTGATTGTCACGCAGCCTTGCGCGCGATGAACATGCCCGCATCCTTTGAGATGTCAATCGCACCGTCCTGTGCGATGATATTTTCGAAATACCGGCCAAGCATCTCCGCTTTTTCGCCTTTGATGATATTTACCACATTGCCGAAGCCCATCAGGGACTGCACATAATCGACGAGCGGCTGCGCCTGTGTCACATGCAGGCTGTCTGGATGCCGCCTGATTTCCACCTCGGCAAAGTGCCCGCGCAGCTTGTCCACTCCGGTTTCCAGCCCGAACTTGCCTGTGATGGGTTTTTGCCCAAACACAAACGCCGGCTCAAACGCGTGCAGCAGGTCAAACATTTCCTTGAAGTTCCCTGCCCCAAGCGTCGTCGCGTAAAGCGTGCCGCCGGGCTTGAGCACCCGCGCGATTTCTCCCAGCGCCCTGCCGATATCCGGCACATGGTACAGCATATGGTTGGCAATCACGATATCAAAGGCAGCGTCCGCAAAAGGGATATCCTGCGCGTCAATCACTTGAAAAGCAACGCCCGGCATATCGCAGAGATTTTCTTTTGCCTCGCGCAGCATCCCTTCCGAAAAATCAGAAAGCACAAGGCTGACCTCCGGCATTTGATCGGCGCGGCCCGCCCACATGTAGCCGCTGCCGCAGCCAAGCTCCAGAATTTTTTGGCCCGGGTGAAGATCATAATTTTGGAACACCCACTGGTTCCAGCCCAGCTTGTTTGTGCTGAACAGCCAGTGCAATGCCATGCGGCTGTTTAAATTGCCCGCTGTTGCATATTGCTGTTGCACTTGTTCTTGGTGATTCATGATATGCTTCCCTCCGGCGTTGATTGCTTCACCCAAATTATAGCACGGCAGCGCCATGCCGTCAACAATAAAATCACGCCCGATGCTCACGATTGTCAGCACCGGGCGCGTTTGATTTTTCACGAATTTTCGCGCAGGCTATGCCGGTTATGCTTTGCCGAAATACCGCCAAATCCAGCCGAAGAATACGTACTTCATGACGCCTTGCAGGAAGGCGGGCCATGTTTTGATCTTCATCCAGCCAAGCCACGCAGGCAGCTTGTCAATCCAGTTGAAGTTGCCCTTGATCGTGTTCAGGCTGCCGTTGGCGGTGTCGGTCAGCGCCTTCAGCGCGTCCTTGTTCCGCGCGGCGATGAGGGCTGCCGCATCCGCTGCCAGCTTGCCACGCAGCGCCTTCAGCTCGTTCATGCGGGCGTCGGTGATCCTGGGGTTCGCGATGAGCCGGTCCAGCTCGGCAATCAGCGCGTTGTATCTTGCCAGCTCGGCCTTCCACGCATCGTCATCGGGGCCAATGACGGGGTCGGTGGGGTCTTCATCGTCTCCATCGTCTTCATCATCTTCCGTTCCCTTGTTCGCCTCGCCCGCCGCAACGATGCTCTGGTAGTCCGCCATGGACACCTCGAACAGCGCCTCAAGCGCGTCATACTTACCGCTTGCGAGCGCTTCCTGCAACGCGGCATCCAGGGTATCAATGCTCTGCACAAACGCTTCAAGGGCATCAAGGTCTTCCTGCTTCCAGTCGGTGGTGTCGGTGCTGTTCACCATCTCGCGGTACATAGCCAACGACTCGGCAAGCGCATCCTCCATGACCGAAGCAAGCAGCGCAATAAGCGCCTCGTCAAAAATTGCAAGCTGTTCCGTGAGCGCGGAATAGTCCCACATCCCGCCCTGGACTCCCTCCAGCAGCGCTGCATCCAGAGGGGACAGCAAGCCGTTCAGCGCATCGATGTCTTCCTGTTCCCAGTCTTCGGTTTCAATCGCGGCGACCTTCTGTTCGCGCTTCACAACCTCAATGGCATTGTTCATAGCCGTATAGTCGAGGAGTTGGGTCACATTCCCAAGGCTCCTCTGGCAATAATAGACGATCTCTCTGGCATATCTCTCGGCGATTTCGTCTTCGACGTTTTTCAGCACGACCGCCCGCTCCGCGGGATCGTCCGGCAGAACCACATCTTCAAAATACCACACAAAGTTGTTGGTGATCCTATCAATATTGTCGTCGGGGAGCTTGGTCTGGTTGTTCAGCGCCTCCTCAAGGGCTTCGAAATCGGGAGTGACATCAGAACGCCAAGCTTCGTCAATCTCCTTCAGTTTTTCGGCAGCCGCACGCAGCATAGCCTCATACGCTTCTACTTCCGCAATGAAAGCATCTCTCTGCTCTTGAGCGATGGCCCAGATTTCGGAAAGCTTGCTTTTAATGCCATCTGTAATCACGGCACCGCATTCAACCTCAAATGCGTAGAGCGCCTCTTCAAACGCTTCGTATTCGCCGCTCACGAATGCCGCGCGCAGCGCTGCCTCGATATCGTCAAGCCGTACCTTCATGCCGTCGAGCGCGTCGATGCATTCCTGCGACCAGCCGGTGGTGTCTTTGCTGTTAACTTCGTAGGAGTAGCCGAGAAAATCGACCGTTGGAATGATGGTCTCCATTTCAAAGTATTGCTGGAAGGTGCCCAGAAGCTCTGTTTCAAAGTCATTGTTTGCATCATAGATTGCTCTCGCGATCGCGTATCGAATTGCTTCCATGTCGCTGAGATCCGTATAGTCGTCATAATAGAGTTCAAGCTCTGCGGCTTTGTCCGCTATCTTTTGGAGAGGATCGCCTATGGCTCCTACCGCCGCGTCAAAGGCTTCCAGGTCAATGTTCTCGTCAAGCCATGCCGCTTCGGCGCTTTTCAAAAAGGCTGCCATCTCATCGACCATTACCATTGTACGAGCCCAATTTTCAAGCTCTTCCGTCTTGTATTTGTCGATAATCGCCTGAATTTCGCCGGGCACAGCCGCGCTGGCGCCCACAGTGAACATGCCGAATGTCAACAGTGCCGCGATACAAACCGCCAGGATTCTCTTTGCTAGTTTCATCTTGATAACCTGCTTTCTTCATTTTTTTGCGGCGTTTTTTCAACGCCTGCTACCTCTATAGACGACGGATATTTTTGTTTGCTCTTAGATTTTTAAAAAAATATTCACTTCTTTACAGCAATGAACCCCGAAAGCCCTTTCATCCATAAAAGCAAGGCAAAGCAAAACCCGCAACCCTGTGCGGATTGCGGGCTTTATCGAACCCTTCTTGCTGTGCTCTTGAACGTGTAGCTACATCAGATACATGGGGATATTTTCCGCGATGCAATAATCATATACCTGCGAACCTCGATAACATTGGATGCGCAGGAAGGGGCAGTTGGCAAACGGGGAAGGTGAGCCGAAGGTCACACTTGTGGCGTAGATTGTGACCACATGCAAGTAGCGGCAGTTGGCAAAGGCGGAGGCTCCTATGGTTGTTACGTTAAAAGGCAAGCTTACGGATGAAATATCCATGCCCTCAAACAACGATGGACCAATCTCCGTTACAAACAGATCATCAAGGACTTCAGGAATAATTGGCTCCATCGACGTGAACTTATACACTGTGAGACGTATACCCTCGCCTACAGGTTCGCGGTCGTAGAAAAGGTGAAGGGGGGGATTGGTGAAGACCGTCGTTTCTGTTGTTGTGTTCGTCGTCGTGGTCGTCGTGGTCGTCGCAGCAGTCATATTCGCGGCGGTCTTTTGGGTCTTTTGGTCGGGTGATGTGTGGGTCGTCCGCGAGCTGCTCTCCGGCGCTTCCTGCACATATTGCGTGGCTGCAGCTGCCTGCACGGCTGACGAAACTGTTTGGGTTGTGCTTCTCTGCGCTGCCGCGCTGTTCACCTGCGTTGCCGGCGTGGTACGCACAGCAGCTGCCGGCAGCGATGCCACAGACGCAGAGGACGCAGTGACGGACGGAAACGTGAAGTTCAACGAGGGGAACGCGGCCTCGGCAGTGGTTTCATACACCTGCGCCACGGCCTGCGTGGGGATTGTCTCGATGCTCGGCTTTTTTGGCAGCGCCTTCAAGGCAGCAAAGGAACCTCCCGTCACAATCACCGCGGCAGCAACGCCCGCAATCACCTTTGGCAAAGCGATGCCCGCCGCAATGCCGCCTGCGGTGCTTGCCGCGCTTGCAGTGCCCGCCGCGCCTGCCGCAGCGGCAGCACCCGCAGCCGTTCCGCCCAATACCACAGGTGGGAGGCTTGTGCCGCTCTGCACCGCAATGCCGCGCAGCACCCAGATCAGCAACGGCAGCGGCAGCGCCCCATAGAGCTTTGCGCCGCCCTTCTTTTCCAGGTCCTCCACGGCCCTGCTGATTTTTTTGCGCGCATAGGCCAAGCGGTTGCTCACGGTGGAAACCGGGACCTCCAGCGATTGCGCGATATCCGCCACCGGCATTTCCTCGTAGTAATACAGCAGCACGCACAGCCGCTGGTCCTCCGGCAGCTTGTCCACGATATTCATGATCAGCCGCTTGGTTTCGGCGGTATCCATCGCCGCATCGGGGATATACGCCTCGTTTTCCTCCGGCTGCACGGTCAGGATATCGGTTTCGTTGTCCAGCGGCTCAAACATCTGCGGCCGGCGCTTTTTGACATAATCCTTTGCCGTGTTGCCCACGATCTGGCGCAGCCACGCGCAAAAAATATCGGGGTTCTTCAACTCACCGAGCTTTTTCCACGCCTTCAGATAACTCTCCTGCAAAATATCAAGGGCATCCTGCTCATTGCGCGCAACGGAATATGCAACAAAATACGACCTGTCCCGCGTCAGCAGATAAAGCTCGTTGAATGCGCCCTCGTTCCCCTGTGCGGCCTTTTGGGCCAGCATCCCGATTTGCACTTCAGCTGTCTTCACCATTGATTCCCCTGCCCCCATCCCTTTGTTTGATCCAAATCATCACAGGCTGAGCCGCCTGCCGCGGAGGAAACGGCCGCGTTTGCGCGCGTTCCTTCAGTGCCGCCCATATGAGCCAATCCAGCATAGCAACCACCTCCCTTTTCTATATAAGACGATGAAAGCGGTGCCCTGCTCTTAATTTTTTGAAAAAAATTTTTGTGATTTATATTCGCAAGTTAAAGTATATGGCATATCGAAGAAAAAATCAAGCCCCAAATGAAAAAAATGCAATTTTCTATATTTTCAACCTTTCTAAAAATGAACTTGCTTTTTGATCTGTTTTTTGTTACAATGAGGCTGGAAAGAAAATTCAATTTCACACGAGGAGGCAACAAAAAAATGAAAACCACATCAAAAATCCTCGCGGCTGTTTTGGCGCTTGCCATGCTGCTTGCGCTGGCTGCCTGCGGGAAAGAAAACGACCCGTCCGGCACAACCACCCAACCAGAAACAACAATCACCACCCAGGCCAGCACATCAATCCCGACCGAGGCATCTTCCAAAATAGAAGCAACGGCCCCGGCAGGCATGACCGCCGACGAAGCGCGGGATATCTATGCCGCGTGGCTGGAAGATCACACCGAACTGGCCGATTATGCCCTTGGCGATGAGGACGAAACCTACGAGTGGCAGGGGGCGCAATATCATCTGTTCCACGCGGAGAATCCAACCTATTACTGGTATAATATCCTCGTGGATATGGAAACCGGCGAGCTGCTGTTCATGATGATGTCCGACGGGGAGTTCCCGGAAACAACGGTGCAGCCGCTGGACGGCTGGTATGCGGAGACGTTTGAATAGTTTGAAATAAGGGGTGCAGGCGTTTGATTACAATCATTCCCTTTCAGGAGGAATACCGGGACGACATGCTGTTTTGCCTGCTTTCCGCAAAGGACGCGCTGGGCAGGCGGCCTTCCATCAACGAGGATTTGCTCGACATTCAGGGGAACTATTTTGCAAAGGGCGATCTGTTTTGGCTGGCTGTTGACGAGTGCAATCGCGTTGCGGGCATGCTGGGCGTTCATGTGGTTCCTCCGGCGGATATGTGGCTGAAACGCTTGTATATCAATCCATCGCAGAAGCGCCGGGGCATCGGCGGCATGCTGCTGGCGCAAGCGGAAGCGTTTGCCGAATCAAGAGGAGTGCAAAGAATCCACACGCGATTTTCGGACGATTACAACGAAGCGGCCCTGTTTTATCCCGCGAAGGGCTTTGCTGCTGATGAGAGGAGCGAAGGGCTGCGGCATCTGGTGAAAATTTTGCGTTAAGTAACTCAGTTGTGTGATATATTGTTTTTATCAATCAGAAACGGAGTGATTTTTATGGCTAAGATTTGTGTGATCGGCAGCCTGAACATGGATTTGTGCGTGGGCACGCCCCGTGTGCCCGTGATGGGCGAAACGATCCTCGGCGGCGGTTTTTTCACCTGCCCCGGCGGCAAGGGCGCGAACCAGGCCGTTGCGGCGGCAAAGCTGGGGGCCGAGGTCACGATGGTCGGCTGCGTGGGCGCCGACGCTTTTGGCGCGCAGTTGATCGAAAATCTGCAAGCCAACGGGGTAAACACAGCGCATGTCCGCACCGTTGAGGAAACCCCCACAGGCATCGCCGTGATTCTTCTTCACAACGGCGACAACTGCATCATCGTAGACCCCGGCGCAAACGCCATGCTCACGCCCGGGGATATCGCCGCGCTGGAGTCTGTCATCGCCGCAAGCGATGTTCTGGTGCTGCAGCTGGAAATCCCGCTTGCTGCCGTGCGCACAGCCATGGAGCTTGCCCGCGCCCACGGCGTACGGGTGCTGCTCAACCCTGCCCCGGCGCAGCAACTCCCTGCGGATTTCCTCGCCATGGCGGATATCCTGACCCCAAATGAAAGCGAGTGCGCGCTTCTCGCGGGGCTCCCCTGCGACACCCCCGCACATGTGGAACAAGCCGCGCAGGCCCTGCTGAACATGGGCGTGCCGCGTGTTTTGGTGACGCTGGGCGGCGACGGCGTGATGTACAGCAACGGCGGTGAGATGATTCACAAGCCCGCGCGTTCTGTCAAGGTAGTTGATACCACGGGCGCGGGGGATTCCTTCACGGGGGCACTGGCGGTTTCGCTGGCGGGCGGCGCGGATTTTGACGCAGCGGTCGATTTTGCGCTTTCCGTTGCCGGGCTGACGGTGGCACGCAGAGGCGCGCAGGAATCCCTGCCGAGCATGGAGGAGGTTCTGGCGTTCATCAAAGAGACAAGCTAAGCATGTTGTAGTAAGTGATGATTCAGTGCATCTGCAATTGTAGGGGCGAACTGTGTTCGCCCGCAAACCCAAGAACATAAAGGTTTTTCTGTGGGCGAACACAGTTCGCCCCTACAAAATGCGAGTGAATCAGCGGTTACTATACCATGCAGCAAATCAACTTGAAAATCATAACAATATAACACTGAATAGGAGTGATTTCCATGACAGATCGCAAGATTATTCTGGACGCCGACCCCGGCATCGACGACGCCGTCGCCATGGCGGTGCTGCTGGGTGCCTGCAAAGAGCGGGTGACGCTGATGATTTCCACCTACGGCAACATCCCGCTCGAAAAAACCACGCGCAACGCCTTGAGCCTCATGGCCCTGCTGGGTGCGGATATCCCCGTGGTGCGGGGGCTTTCGCAGCCAGGGGAGGGCAACGCCATCTATGAGGACGCCTCCTACATCCACGGCGGGGACGGCCTGGGCGGCCTGCAGGAAAACGATCTGCTGCGCAATCTGCCGGTGCGGGAGGCCGTGGAGGGCGACTGCCTGCAAATCGTTTACGACGCCATCGTGGAAGCAGGCAGCGTGGACTACATCACCCTTGGGCCGATGACGAACCTCGCGGCGCTCATCACGCGCTTCCCGGATGTGACGCAGTATCTGCACCGAGTGATCACCATGGGCGGCGGCATCGGGCTGGGCAATGTGACCGAACACGCGGAATTCAACTTCTACTGCGATGCCGAAAGCGCGCAGAAGGTGTTTGACAGCGTGCCGGAGCTGCTCCTCGCGCCCATCGACATCACCACGCAGGTGAACTTCAGCATGGAGCAGATCGCTGCCATCGGCACGGCGGGAACCCCCGTTGCAAAGGCCATGGAGGCCATGCTCGCCTTGAATTACACCCAATGCGTGGCCTATGGCGAGCCGGGCGCCACCATGCACGATTCCACAGCCGTGCTGGCGTATCTCTATCCCGAACTGTTCGAGTTCCGCAGCTGCGGCATCCGCATGGAGTGCGAACGGGAACGCTACGGCGAAAGCACCGTTGCCGATGGGGACAACGTCCGTCTGATGGTCAAGGCCAACGCGGCGCGGCTGCTGGAGATCATCGCCGAACACATCGCGGCGTATTAGAATTGTTATTTTACCAATGGTGTTGATTCGGCTTTTTGACCACCCCGGCCTGCGGCCACCCCTCCGTTGGAGGGGAATTATCTGTAATCTCGCGGAGGCGAATCAATTCCCCTCCGGTGGAGGGGTGCCCGCGAAGCGGGTGGGGTGGTCAGTTTCCCTCCGTGGAAGAGACGCGTATCACGATATAATTGCTTCAATACAACCGTCAAATAGAACCTACCATAACAAGGGGGTGAACTACCATGTCACAGCGTTATAAGAACCTGACCGTGCTGCATTCCAACGACCTGCACGGGGATTTTCTTTCCCTGCAAACGGACGAAACGCTGCGGGGCGGCATCTCGATGCTTTCTGGCTATATCTCGGCAGTCAAAAAAACCACGCCCAACGCAATCTACTGCATCGCGGGGGATATGCTGCAAGGCTCGCTGATCGACAGCGAATTCAAGGGCGTCTCCACCATCGAGATCATGAACCTGCTCGGCCCCGATATCGTGTCGCTGGGCAACCACGAGATCGACTACGGCCTGGCGCACCTGCTGTTTTTGGAGCGCTGCGCGAAGTTCCCCATCGTCAACGCGAACCTGTTCATCAAAAACCCCTATACCCGCCTGTTCGATTCCCACAAAATCC
>JGI994J12354_10002641_pt1 | contig 17231 bp, 9 predicted proteins | sample IntmicLarv3ML3BL_FD_12354 | JGI IMG/M metagenome (IMG submission 12354) | reverse complement strand
TGCAAGAAAGTGCTCTTTTTGCATACTGGTCAACTCATTTGCAACATAGCTATAAAATTCTTCTATATGCTTTTTCCCAAAGTGAGTTTTATATCGCTTATACGGACGAAAAGCACCGGAAATGATGTTTTCGAATTTACGTAGTTCTCCTCTAGATATACAATCTTTAAGCCTATATTCTTCTATATAATTAAAATATTCAGCTATAGAACCAACTTTAATATGTTCCATTTGTGCCCTCTTTTCTGGACTCAAACAGACTAAAATACATCCTTTATTCAGAACCGGATTTTTTCCACACTAATTTCAACTCAACAAATCCATCTTTCAAAGGCGTTTTTGATTTACTCGCCGCGCATATTGAGAAGCTTGGCAATATCAAACTTATCCTCATACAAAGCATTGTGGGAATATGGATTTTAATTTTTCGCGTTCAGTTAGCTCTACCTCCATTGGAAGCCCGTCTAAAATATTGTTATCCATAAAAATCTGCTCCCTATCGTTAATTCCCCGAATTTTGCAGGTTGCTCTTGAACCTAAAACCCATTGCATCCAGTTATGTTTATTATTTATTCTATCACGAATCCGATATTTGAAGCAAGCACAATCGGGAACATGGTTTTCGAAATGGTTTTGAACATTTTGGCGTTCATAACACTGCACCCCATATCAAAAAAGATTAGCGGCAGTGTTCCTCCGTCTGATATCGAACCCAGACAAGGCGACGTACAACCCCAAGCAACTTGATGATGTTCCCGAGGAACGATAGTATATGCAGTATGTAAATTATCTTATCCATATTGGAGTAACATCCGGCTACCCGGACGCTTCGCTCAGTCCGGACAAGTTCATAACAAGAGCGGAAGCGGCAAAACAATCAACATCGTGCTTGACAGGAACACAGATGACGCAGCCCTTTCCGAAGTGGTAGGCCCCTATACTGAACGAGCCGCCACTGGGAATACAGGACATCATCGAAGCGTCAATTGAGCATGAGTTCGTAATAGACGCTACAGGAAAAGAGTTCTGGACAATACGATAAAAAGAATAAAAGGAAGCGATCGGCTTTGCCGACCGCTTCCTTTTATTCTTTCCATAGAGTGCTAGCTGCTGGAACCTTGGGTAAATGCGCCCATACTCGTCTCGGTTTTTCGTAATTTTAGCGTGCAGCTAACGTAACAATGCTACAACCATTCTCTAAATCGCCGGACATATATTATCTTTAGGAGCTGTGTGGATAAGCAGTATCCTGCCAGTAGCAACACAAGCCACGGTATGAAGCTGATTGGAAGTGCGGTCATATCCAAACCTACAGCCAACGCTGAAAAAGCAATCACCAGAGCGACAACCGCAACAATAAGCGTCGAAATCAGCAGCGGTTTTGCCGCGCGGCTCTGCGTAAACGGAACCTTCGCCGTACGAATCATGTGGATAACAAGCACCTGCGACACCGTGCCGAAAACGAACCACCCGCACTGGAATAACGGCGCAAACTCCGCCGTGTTTGCCCCGATGATTTTCCACATTATTACGAAGCACAGAATGTCAAACACCGAGCTGAGAGGTCCCATGAACGCCATGAAGGACTTAATGGATTTGGTCTCCCACTTTCTCGGTTTCATTAGGTACTCTTTGTCCACGCTGTCAAACGGAATGCCCATTTGCGAAAAATCGCACAGCAGGTTTTGCGTCAGAATCTGCACCGGAAGCATGGGCAAAAACGGCAGAAACAGCGAGGCCGCGATTACTGAAATCATGTTACCGAAGTTACCGCTTGCCGCCATTTTGATATATTTTACGATGTTGCCGAAGGTTTTGCGGCCTTCCACAACGCCTTCCTCCAGCACCATCAAATCCTTTTTGAGCAAAATGATGTCGGCGGTTTCTTTTGCTATGTCAACAGCGCTGTCAACCGAAATGCCGACATCGGCACGGTGCAACGGCGGGGCATCGTTTATGCCGTCGCCCATGTAGCCAACGGTGTGCCCGTTTGCCTGGAACGCTTTTACTACACGCTCCTTCTGCGAAGGCGAGAGCTTGGCAAATAGGTCGCAAGTTTTTACAGCTTCCTGCAATGTCTTTTCATCCATGCCGTCAACATCTTTGCCTGAAAGGTACCCGTCGGTTTTTACGCCGACCTTGCCGCAAACCTTTACCGCGACACCCTCGCTGTCGCCGGTAAGCACTACTGTGCGAACACCGTGCTCGCGCAGAACGGCAATCGCCGCCTTTGCGCTCTCCTTCGGCGGGTCTAGGAACCCGACAAAGCCCAGAAGCACCATGTCACACTCGTCTTGAACGCCAAAGGCGCCAACGCCTGCAACGTCGTTTTTCTGCGCTACCGCAATTACGCGCAAGCCGTCATGGTTATGCTGTTCGTAAACGCGCATAGCCTCACATAGGTGTTCTTCATCCAAAGGTTGCACAGTGCCGTCGTGTTCGACAAATTTGCAAATGGAGACTATTTCTTCCACAGCGCCCTTTGTTATAAGCTGGCGCTTGCCATTTCCACTCTCAAGCACAACGCTCATGCGGCGACGGGAAAAGTCAAAGGGGATTTCATCCACACGGGTAAACTGCAAAAGCTGCTCTGACAGCCCGTTTTCCTCAGCGCGGTTTATGATGGCGAGGTCGATGAGGTTTTTAAGCCCTGTCTGGAAATAGCTGTTCAGATATGCGTGGCGCAAAATACGTTTATCGTCCCGCCCGTGCACATCCATGTATTTTTCAAGGATGATTTTGTCCTCGGTCAATGTGCCGGTTTTATCGGTGCAGAGCACGTCCATTTCACCGAAAGTCTGGATAGCTCCCAACGTCTTTACAATGACCTGGTGCTTGGACATCGAAATTGCGCCTTTTGCAAGCGTTGAGGTCATGATAACCGGCAGCATTTCCGGCGTAAGACCAACCGCTATTGAAATAGAGAATAGAATCGCGCTGCCCCAGTCGCCCTTCGTAAACCCGTTGATGACGAGGACAACCGGCACCATAATGAGCATCAAACGGATGAGCAGGCTGCTGACCGAATCCACGCCGCGCTCAAAGCTGTTTTTTGCGCGGTCGCCGGAGAGAGATCTCGCCATGGAGCCGATATAGGTCTCGTTGGCAGTGGCGAGGACAATGCCTGTGGCGCTGCCGCTGATGACGTTAGTGCCCATAAACCCGATATTCGTGAGGTCAGTCAGCGCATCTGAAGAATTATTGCGTATGTCACTGAATTTCTCCACAGGATTTGATTCGCCGGTAAGCGCGGCTTGCGCAACGAACGCGTCCTTTGCGGTCAAAAACCGTATATCAGCCGGGATCATGTCTCCTGCCGAAAGTCGTACAATATCGCCGGGTACAATTTCATCCATTGATATTTCGATTCGCTTGCCATCCCGCAAAACATCCGCCTTGTTAGATATCATCTGTGACAGCTTTTCCGCCGCAGCGTTTGAGCGTTGGTTTTGCACAAACGCTACAAGTGATGACAACGCCACAAGTGCCAAAATAATGCCCACAGTCAAATAGTCCGGCCTTGAGGCATAAATGACATCAGTGAATAATGTAATAACCGCAATCACCAGCAGAACAATATTAAACGGATTAACGACAGCCTCCCGCAGGCGATGCAAAACGGTGTTGTCTTTGCCGGTGGTGATGACGTTTTTGCCATATTCATCCTGCCTCTCCTCCACTTGTTCAGCGGACAGACCTGCGGATGTAACCTCCATCAAAGAATACAGTTTCTCCACAGGCAGAAACGAATAATTGCGGAGGTTCTTTTCACTTTCATTTTTCTTTTGCTGAAGCTGAGTATTGCCTTTTTGAAATAATTTCATTGGAATCAGTCCTTTCAGTTAGTGTTCCCACGGACACACAAAAGGCAACAAAAAAGCCGCCCCGAAAGGCGACACCAAAGCAACAGTCAATCAACACATCACAACAAAAGCGCAATGGACGACTGACCGAAACCGGTGCGAACCGTTCGGCTTATGTTTTCATGGGCTTTGAAGGCGCAGTGGCGACTTCGGGGCTTGCCGTCCATTTCTTCACTTCCTTTTATGATGTATATTTCGGTAAAATATTTCAATTCATTTTACTACATAAAAGCAGTAATTGTCAATACGGCACAGAACGCAAAAATAAATTAGACAATATATTGACAAACTGTATTTGCGCTGATATACTAATTATAGACAATATATTGTCAATATGAAACAGAGGTCACTTAAATGGATATAGCAAAGGAGTTATATTTCGCCCAGCAAACGCTGGCAACATTGTTTTTGGTCACGAACAAGCTTCAAATGCAGGGAGACAAGTATCTTAAGGATATAACCATTCGCCAGATGCTATCAATTCCCGCTCTCGTCCATGCTCCGGGCGGAAAGGCGACAATCAACCATCTCGCACGGAGCATGGGGACCTCAAAACAAAGCGCAAAACAGATTGTTGACGCAATGGAGCGAAAGGGCTATTTATCGGTTGCTCCGAGCGAGCAGGACAGGCGCGCTGTCAATGTCACAGTAACGCCGGACGGTCAGAAAGCCTTTGGGATGTGTTCGGAGCGCACAGACGAGTTTTTGGCAAACATTTTCTCCGGTTTTACATCCGATGACTTAGAACTCCTGTACACGCTTCTTCAAAAGCTGTACCGTTTTGATGGTGCGGAGAAAGAGGGATTTGACGGACATACCGACTATGCTGCAAGTACATCCGACGAAATTTTGCGGCATCATCAAAACTTTGCAAAGATTAGAGCCTCCTCAAAGGAGGCCGAATAAACCATGTCAAATACTACAATATTCTCGAAAAACTTTATTCTTGTCGCAGTCGGCAGAATCGTTTCAGCGTTCGGCAATCAGATACTCCGCTATGCGCTGCCTCTTTATCTGTTAATTCAAACCGGTTCGTCCGCACTGTTCGGGTCAATAATGGCAGTTTCTTTTGTACCAATGATTTTGCTTTTTCCTATTGGCGGAATTATTGCCGACCGCCTGAACAAACGAAATATTATGCTTGTTATGGATTTATGCACAGCAGTCATTGTTTCCCTGTTCTGTCTGCTATCGGGGAAAGTAGATACTGTTCCGCTTATGGCAACCACGATGATTATTTTGTATGGATTAGACGGCGCAGATCGCCCTGCGGTTAAGGCCAGTGTTCCCGCGTTGGTGAGCGAAGAGCATACTATGAAAGCCAACTCCGTTATAGATATGGTTGACTCAACCGCCAGCATGGCAGGGCCGGTAACAGGAGGACTCCTCTTTGCTGCCTTTGGATTAATGCCGATTTTGTATATCAGCGTCGGTTGTTTCCTTGCCTCTGTGGTTATGGACGCGTTTATCAGCATCCCATTTAAAAAGCGAGAATCAACCAGAAATGTATTTGCAACCGGGATAAACGACTTAAAAGAGAGTTTTCGCTTTATGCTCAAAGAATGTCCTGTACTTTGGAAAATATCCTTAATTTTTGCCGCGTCCAATTTGCTGCTGACCTCTCTGCTTTTAATCGGGATTCCTGTTATTGTTACGCAACTATTAGGCTTTGCCGCGGACACCGCTAACCGATTGTACGGCTATGCACAAGGCATGTTTGCCACAGGATCAATATTGGGAGGATTCCTTGCCGGAGTACTATCTGGCAGGTTGAAATCCAAGTCAGGCTCTGCTCTCCTAATTGGTTGCTCACTTTGCTTAATCATCGGCGGTGCTGCTCTGCAAATATTTAGCGTGCCTATATTCGTCTATATCGTTTTAATAATTTCCTGCGGTCTGCTCCTAACAATACACACTATATTTCAAATTCAAGTGATGACCTATTTGCAGATTCTTACGCCAAAAGATTTAACCGGGAAAGTAATTTCGTGTTTTATGTGCGTTGTAATGTGTACGTTGCCTTTGGGACAGGCGATTTACGGTTTTGCGTTTGAGCACATGGGCAGCGTCCATCTGTTGTTTTATACTGCGGGACTTATTATGATAGGCATTAGCGTACTGACGAGGCGCATTTTCTATGGGATTGATCACCAAACGAAATAAAGCCGCCGACAAATGAATGACCTGTCCCCTGTCAATTAGACCGATGAAAAAACAAAGATTTATTTACAACTCTCACCTTATCCTTGTCAGGGTGGGGATTGTGAAATTTGCTGGCTCGTCTAGGAAATTTCACAATACTACTTTGATAACACATCATAATTCCACGGTTTCATCCACAATGTCGCAGAGCCAGTCCATCGCCTGAATATCGTGCAATGTCGGCGTATCGTATTTTTCAATTCTCATCTGCCCCTTGTCGTCGCGAAGCGGACCAACAAAGGGGTGGAGCCTGACCGAGGAAATCATCTCCTCGAAAAGCAGACCAAGCCGCGCCGTATGTGTTCCGAGCGCGGCGACGACGTTGTAAATCTGCGCCGCTCCGCTAGAAAGCCCGAGCCAGAAGTGCATGTTGCCGCCGCTTTTCTGCCCTCCGTTTTTCAAAATGTCGAGCGTACCATCGAGGTAGTCGCTCAAAATTTTACGGTATACAACAGCCCAGTTCCACGCGGGCGCGGCGAGATATTCGATAACGGCACCGTTTTTCGCGACAGAGCAGAGCATACCGTATAGGTCATCGCACGGCTTCGCAATAATGCCGTCATAGGTCGGATACTGGCACAGAACCACGTCCGCGCCACTTTCGGCAAGGCGCTTCCGCGCGAGCCTGTCCTCCGCGCCGGAGTAGTTGATGCTAAGCTTGCAGCGTTTGACGCGGATGTTGTGGTTTACGAGCCGCGCACCCTGCGAAAACGCGTTTATCGCATAGGTCGAGTCCGTCGCGCGGGCGGGCAGGTCGATAAAACCGATGATGTTCGTTTTCGTGTATGCGGCGGCGATTGCGCCGAGCAAAAACGTCTGCTCATAGAGCTTGGTGTAGTAGGTGTTTAGGCGCAGGCCTGTGCGCGAATGGTTACAGTTAAAGACAATAGTCTGCGGGTTTTCGAGCGCGATTTGCAGCGAGGCGAGGTCGAAAAGCGAGTTGACGGTGAAGATTATGTCCGGCTTTTGCTCCATTGCCGCCGCGTCAATCTGCGGGTACGGGTCGTTCGGGTCAACGCCGTAAATTGCGCTTGTCTGCACTTGACCCTCGAAAAATTCCTCAAGAGCAAGGCGACCCATCTCGTGCGAGCGCGTCCAGTTCGAGATTTCCGGCAGCGTGCGGTAGACGAAAAGCGCACGCGCGCGCCGCGCACCGATACCGAAAACTCCGCGCCCCGCGCGCTTTTCCGGGTCGTCAACACCCTCGATGGTGGTAACGTCGTCCTGCCCCGCAATCAGACGGAATTGCGCGTCGCAGTTTCGCACCTTTTCGCATAGCTCGTCATACGGCAGCTCGTATGGAATGCCGTAGACGCGGATATATTCGACAAACGCGTCGCCTGTCGTAATTTCTTCAAGATTTTTAAGCCCCGCCGCCTCGTACGCCCGCGAAAAATCACGGTAGGAGCGCGGAAGCCAGCTCTCAACCGGTGCGGATAGCAGGTCGTCGTCCATCGCAGCGAAAATCCGCGCCTTGTCGAGAAGCTCGGTAAATGTACCCGGTTTTGAAAACCACATCTCGTTAAAGGCGAAGCTCTTCGGGTTGTGACCGAGGATTTCGTAGTAAATTTCAATTTCGCGGTTGCCCTCCTCAAATTTGGGGAGCAGGCGAATTACCTCGGCGCGGATGGAGTACGCTCCGACATAGCTCATGACCGAGACACGTTTGTTCCCCTCAAGCACATAGAAGCGGTTGAGGTATTCGTAGACCTTTATCGGGTCGGAAATTCCATCGCGGATGTGATGAGAATAGAGAATCTGCCACTTTGCCGCAAACTCCGTACCCTCGCCCAAAAGCGGCAAAAAGTTGCCGGAAAACGCGTTTGAGCGCGCGTCCGTGTACGTTCCGACGATTTTTTTAATTGTAATTTCGTGGGTTCCGAGCGAAATTTCGCCCGTGGTTTCACGCGTGGCGAGTAGTTTTTCAAGGATTGCGACCTTGCCGCCATGTTCAGCGCCGGAATGCTCCGAGACATATTTACGCCCTAGCCGTCTCGCGCTCAGATATTCGTTTAACGCCGATATTTCCGGCATAGACTCACCACCTTTATTTGTACGTACCCAGTATACACTGTTTCTCTCAGGTTTTGCAAGCACTTCGCTTGTGTTTTCCCTCGAAAAGGTGTAGTATGTTGGGTGAGAAGTTAATTTTTCACAACCGATGAATTTTTTGCCGCACTTCCCGCTTGTTTTGAAAGGAATTTTTATGTCGAAACCCACCTACTCGTTCACAACCGAATTTCCCGTCGGCGCGGCGGAAAGCGACCTTTTCGGGCGTCTAAAACCCTCGGCGCTGCAACGCTTTATTCAGGATACTTCGACTTTGCACACAATCGAGCTGCGCGTCACGCGCGAGGAGCTTATCGAGGCGGCGGGCGCTATCTGGATACTTATGCGTATACGCTTCACGCTCGAACGGCCCGTACTTTACGGCGAGACGCTGGAACTTACGACATGGCCCGTCCACTCAACCGGTGCGACTTTTTTGCGCGAGGTAGAGATTAAATCGAACGGCAAAACCGTCGGAAACTCCTCCTCTCTCTGGGTTATCGCCGACGTTTCGACACACAAAATCCTGCGTCCCGCAGCAGTTTTTGAAAAAATCGGCGGCTTCCCGACCGAGGACAGGCACTTTGCCCCGCCCGACAAATTCTCCGCACCTGAAATCCTCACGTCCGCCGAGGCATACCGCGTCGGCTACAGCGACACGGACATGAATGGTCACGTCAACAATGTGCGCTACGCCGACTTTGCCTGCAACGCGCTGCGCTTTGATACTATGCCCGATTTATACGCGAAAACGCTGCAAATCAGTTACCTCTCCGAGTGCATTCCGGGCGAGGTTCTCGGCTTTGAAACCGGCGTTTCGGACAGCGGACTGTATGCCAGAGGCTCGACAGACGGCAAAGCGAATTTCGAGGCGCTTATCGAAACGGCGAAAATTTAGGCTTCCTTTCCATAAAAAAACGTTGACAAGCAAAAAATGCTGTGTTATCATATCTCACAAGCGAATACTTTTACAGGCAATGACGGAGAACAGTACGCGCGTAAACTTCTCAAGAGAGCCGCCGGTTGGTGCGAGGCGGTGCAGTGAAGTGCGGAAGCTCGCTCCCGAGCTTTTAGCCGGAAATCAGTACGGCAAACGGAATCCCACCGTTATAAGGGACTCGGTGTCACCGCTTTAAGCGCGCACCGGCAGAGTGGCGGCCTTTGCCGCAACTGGAGTGGTACCGCGGAGCTATACGCTTCGTCTCCGGATAAATCGGGATTTCCCGGCGGAGGCGGAGTTTTTTTGTTGCCTCCGAACAAATTTGGAGGATTTTATTATGATTACCGAAACACAAAACCGCTGGATGGGCGCAACCGACAGATCTCTGCTCGCAATGACAATGGGCGACATGTTTGACAATACGGCGAACACACATCCTGATAACGATTGCGTCGTGTGTCCGCACGACGGACGGCGCTGGACCTACAGCGAGTTTCAGGCTGACGTTAACCGCGTAGCGCGTGGCTTCATTAAAATGGGCGTGAAAAAGGGTGCCCATGTCGCAATTTGGGCGACAAATGTGCCCGAATGGATTCTGACGCTTTATGCGACGGTCAAACTTGGCGCTGTTTTGGTCACCGTCAACACCGCTTACAAGCAGTTCGAACTTGAATACCTGCTCGACCAGTCCGACACGATGACCCTTGTTATGACGAGCGGGGTCAAGGGCTCGAACTACATCGACCACCTCAAGGGAATCTGCCCCGAAATTATGACCTCTGCGCCCGGCGCGCTGAACTGCAAGGCTCTGCCCGAACTTAAAAATGTTATCTACGTCGGCGACAAATCCGAAAAGCTGCCCGGGATGTACCACTTCGACGACGTTTTTGCGGCGGCAAAAGAAATCGACGACTCTGTTCGCGCCGAAATGCAGAAACATGTTGACATCCACGACGTCATAAATATGCAGTACACCTCCGGCACGACCGGCTTCCCAAAGGGTGTCATGCTGACAAGCTACAACGTCGTCAACAACGGAAACGGCATCGGCGATTGCATGAAACTGAGCTACATCGACCGCCTCTGTATAACCGTTCCGCTGTTCCACTGCTTCGGGCTTGTTCTCGCGGTCACCGCGTGTGTCACACACGGCTCGACAATGGTAATCGTTGACCACTACAATCCCGTCCGCTGCATGGAGGCAATTCAAGCGGAAAAATGTACCGCCTTCCACGGAGTGCCGACAATGTTCATCGGAATCATTGAGCACCCTGACTTTCCGACATACGATTTTTCTCATCTGCGCACCGGCATCATGGCGGGCTCTCCCTGCCCGATTAAGGTCATGGAGCAGGTCGTCAAAGACATGAACATGAGCGAAATCTGCATAACTTATGGACTTACCGAAAGCTCTCCCGCTATGACTATGAGCAACACAAGCGACCCGCTCTCTCTGCGCGTCGCTACCGTCGGGCAGCGTATGCCCCACGCCGAGGTTAAAATCGTCAACCCTGAAACCGGCGAGGAATGCCCGCGCGGCGTTCCGGGCGAAATTATGACCCGCGGCTACCACATAATGAAGGGCTATTACAAAATGCCCGAGGCGACCGCCCTCGCAATTGAGCCGGACGGCTGGCTTCACTCCGGCGACATCGGAACCGAGGACGAGGACGGCTATTTCAAAATCACCGGTCGCCTCAAGGACATGATAATTCGCGGCGGCGAAAACATCTATCCCCGCGAAATTGAGGAGTTCCTCTACACACACCCGAAAATCCGCGACGTTCAGGTTGTCGGCGTACCCGACAAAAAGTACGGCGAGGAAGTTTTGGCGTGGTGCGTCCTCGCACCCGACGCTGAGGCAACCGAGGAAGAAATCATCGAATTTGTCAAGATGGGGCTCAGCCGCTTCAAATCGCCGCGCTATGTCAAGTTTATCGACGGCTTCCCGATGAACGCCGCCGGAAAAATACTCAAATACCGCCTGCGCGAGATGGGCGTCGAGGCTCTCAACCTCACCGAAGCCGCAAACATCGAAACGGCGTAAATTTCGTCTTTCATCTATCACCCCCTCAAGGCAAAACAGCCCCGAAATGGATAGTTTCAGGGCTGTTTTGTGTGTTTTACGCCGCCTAAAATCCAATCGTCACACAGTTTATGTAATTAAATGGTTATTCCCAATTTAGAAACAAAATTTTCAACAATTTGTAAATAAGTGTCTTTGACTTCCGAACTTCTGTGACGTATAATAAGGGAAAGCAGCGACAATTTTCCTTTATTTTCTAAAATACTCATTATAGCTTCATCATATAATGTACCCCCTGCCTTCTCTAATTCACACCCATCTTCAGAAACGTCTAAAAGGGGTAATTACAAATGAAAAAGATACTTCGCTTCTTTGTCGCACTGTTGCTTTGCAATGTATTACTATGCTCTTTTGCGGTCACGGCGAGCGCAGACCGCGTAAACCGCTCAGATTACCGCCACATCACCAGTGTGACCGGCGACGAAATTGCCGCCATCGAACGCATAAAGAATGAGCGCGGAAGTTTTGAGTTTATATCCTTGTATTCCTCCAACGCTTTCGGCGGCGGGGACGATTTTACCGGCGGCTTTTTGGTGCGCCTCTGCGACCGCCTCGGCGGTCTTTTTGGCATACCTTTCACTGTTTCCACCTGCGGCACAAGCGAGCTTATAGAAAGCGTTGACTCATATTCAAGCGACTTCACATGCGAAATTTTGCCCCGGGACGAAGGTTCTTATTTGTCGGTGGCAACTGGCATAAACCGGACGGTTTATGCCTTCTATTTGTCCCACACGGAGCCGCTGTCGCTTATATCCGGACATCGCCCGCTGCGCTATGTCTTGCTTGAAAATTCGCCAATTGCCGGCCTCGTCGCTACGGACGCGTCGCAGGCTGAATTCACTTTTGTTTCCGATTACAGCGACGCGGCTGAGATGATTCTTTCCGGCAAGGTTGACGCTTTTTTGGACTACCGCTCAGCTAAGGGCGCTTTAAGCGGCTACTCCGTGATTGTTTCGTCAGAGTACCTGCCGCTCCTTACCTTTCCTATGTCGATTTCAACTGCGAACCCGGACCTTGCGCCTTTTATTTCCGTCATCGGTAAATATGTAGAAAACGGCGGAGATTACGAGCTTCGCAGCTATTTTGACGAGGGTTTTCAGGACTACCGCCGCGGCGAGCTATACGCGAGCTTGACGGACGCTGAACGTGAATATCTTGCGCTTGCAGATTCCTCAATTCCGTTTGCAGCTTCCTCCGATAACTACCCGATTTGCTTTTATAACGAAACGGCCGGCGAGTATCAGGGTATTTCAATTGACGTGCTGGACGAAATCAGCCTACTCACAGGGCTTCGCTTCGAGCCATCCAACAAGCCGGGCGACGAATGGCATAAACTGCTCTCCGACCTCGAGAACGGACGCACGGCATTTGCTTCCGAACTTTTATACACCCCTGCACGCGCAAACCGGTTTATCTGGCCCGACGAGGCATACTCATCCGACAATTACGCACTGCTTTCGCTTGTGGAGCGCGAGGATATTTCCATTGACCGTATTCCGCTCTACCGTGTCGGCGTTATCCGCGACACGGGCTACACCATCGCCTTTACCGAGTGGTTCCCTGAACACAAAGATGTCGTAATTTTCAACAACTACGACGACGCGTTTGCGGCGCTCTCCTCCGGCGAGGTCGATTTCATAATGGGTACACTGAACCTGCTTTTAAACAACACAAATTACCTCGAGCGCTCCGGCTACAAGGCGAATATCGTTTTCGATTATGTGTACGAGTCGGGCTTCGGCTTTGCCGCGAGCGAGACCATGCTCTGTTCCATTTTCTCAAAGGCGCAGAAGCTTATCGACACCGAGGACATTTCTACGCGCTGGAGTGCCAAAATGTTCGACTACCGCGCCGAGCTTGCGCGGGTTCAGTCGTTCTATTTCGCCGGGCTGATTATTCTTACGGTTGTGATTATCGTTTTGGCGACAATCCTGCTGCTGCGCAGCCGCAGCTCGTCACTTCTCCTTGAGGCAACCGTCCGTCAGCGCACGGCGGAGCTTAAGGAGCAGACTGAGGCGGCAAAAATTTCCTCGCAGGCAAAGACCGACTTCCTCGCGCGGATGAGTCACGAAATACGCACTCCCCTCAACGCGATTATGGGTATGAGTCGCATTGCACAAAAGGCGTCAAAGCCCGCGTCTAGGGCATACCGCACCATTGACGATGTGCTTGCCGCGGCGTCGCACCTTCTTGAAATACTGAACGACATTCTGGACACCTCAAAAATCGAGGCGGGCAAATTCCTGCTGACCGAGTCTCCATTTTACTTCAAGGACTCCATGCAGGAGGTCGTCAACATCGTTTCGCAGAGCTGCGACGAAAACGGGCTTCTGCTTATAAATAACATCTACGAACTTCCCGCGCTCACCGTCACCGGCGACAGTATGCGACTTAAGCAAGTTTTGATAAACCTGCTTGGCAACGCCGCGAAGTTCACTCCAACCGGCGGCACAATCTCGTTTTTAATCGACTGTGAGCAGACGGCGGCTGACGCAACATTCTCTTTTACCGTCAGTGACACAGGCATTGGAATCGCAAAGGACAGGCTCGAAACCATATTCCAGCTGTTCGAACAGGCGAATTCCTCAATTGCTACGCGTTTCGGCGGCGTAGGGCTCGGACTCTCCATCAGCCAGACGCTTATAAATCTGATGGGCGGCGAAATCAGCGTGGAAAGCGAGCTTGATCTCGGTTCGACTTTCACCTTTACCATAACGCTTCCGCTTTGCGAAATCGAGATTACTCCGGTCAGCGAGGAAACGCAAATCGACCTCTCGGGTAAAAAAATCCTCGTTGTCGAAGACGTAGAAATCAACAGGATAATTTTGCGCGAGTTCCTTGCCAGCACAGGGGCGGACATAATTGAGGCGGAGGACGGGCAGACTGCTCTCGACATGTTTGAAAAATCCGAACCGGGTTACTACAACTTTATCTTTATGGACATACAAATGCCACGTCTCAACGGCTATGATGCGACACGGGCAATCCGCACACTCGACCGCCCGGACGCGAAAACCGTTCCGATTGTCGCCGTCACTGCAAACGCGTTTCAGGACGACATCAACGCCGCGTTGGAGGCAGGGATGAACCGCCACATCGCAAAACCGGTGGAAATAGAGCCGCTGATGAAGGCTCTTAGCGAGCTGCTGCCTTTGGAATAGGGATTCAAACGTAAAAGAGCTGTGGGAATCCACAGCTCTTTTTTATTTCCGGGAATTACCTGCCCGTTTGTATTTTCTAAAACTTTCCGCTCGAGCCGCCGTGAGAACGTCCCGACGAGCTGGAATGCGAACTTGAACCACCGCCCGAGCTTCCGCTCGAGGAGGAAGTCGGCCGCGCTGTGCGCGCAACATTGCGGTAAAGGAATGTGTCGTTGCCGCCGGTAATGCTCATACTGCCAGCTCGCACGTAGCTATCCGCCTTTGCTTGCATGGTTACGGACTTGAGCGAACCTTTCATTCCCCCTGCAATGGCAAACGCAAGCACTGCACCGATTATAAGCCCGATTACTATGTATACGGCAACGTCCGTTGAGTCGAGAGGCATATTCCCCTCGTCGTAGGCTTCGCCCGTGCGCGCCTGCGTCAGATACTTGTCGCACTGGTCGGCAAAACTGTCAAACGCACTATAGTAGTTTCCTGCGGATAAATCCGGCTTAATAACACTGACTATTTTCTCCTGTCCCGCGTCGGTAAAGGCAGTGATTCCGAAGCCGTAGGTGGAAATCGCCCAATCGCTGTACTCCATGCTGATGAGGAACAAAATTCCATCGTCGTCAGCACCGTAGCCATAGCCGTTGTAGTCATAGAAATCATCGGCATATTCCGTCGCGGTTTTTCTTCCGATTGAATCAACCGTGATAATCGCAACGTCGCACTGTTGGCGCTCGCTTATATCGTCGAGCTTCGCGAGGAGCTTCGCCTCTTGCGACGCGTCAAACAAATCCGCGTCGTCAACCAGCCGCGAAAGCTTACGCTCTGCCGGAATTTCCTGAACGCCGCGCGCAGAGAGCTTTGCAGCCACCTCATCCGCTAAATCAATAGCGCCGCCGTAGTAAGTCTCCGCGTCATCGTAGGCAGCCCAAATGTCGTCGATATCATCTTCGGAGAAAATTACACTGGCGCGGCCCGCTGTGTGGCCGTACCATTCCGACTCCTCTTTGTTCAGAATAAACAGTATGCCGTCCCCGCGCAAAAATCCCAAGTCGGCGTTTTCGGCATAGAAATTCTCGGCGTAGCTGATTGTGTCCTCGCCGAAGGCGTCAGAGAGCAGGAGCAGAAGAATGTCTATACCGTACTCGTCGCTCACTTCGACAAAATATTCGTTTACCTCCGCAAGCTCGTCGTCGGTAAGCACCAGCATCGTGTCGAAAACCAGCTCGCGCGGTTCGCCTTCCGCCGCAAACGCTGGGAGCGCGATTACGGCGCAAAGAAGCAAGGCAAGCAGAAGCGATAATAATCTTTTCATACCGTCCCCTCCTTACAGTCCCAGTAGCAGCTGAATTCCAACCGCTACTGCGCCGAATATCCCTGTCAGCATTGCAACCCAGCGCCAGTATGCACCCTTATCAACCGGAAGGTTCCCAACAAATTTTCCGGTCTGCCCGTTCATAGCGAAGGTGTACTTTACGCCCTTCCAGGTGGTATTCAGAATCCAGACAGGAAGCAGCGCGTATTTCGCCTTGCCGTTTGACATATGGATGTTGCTGTGCTCGGTCAAAACTGTGTTATAGCCCACAACCGTGCCCGCAACCGCATCCTCTGTACTCTTTTTGACGCGGGTGTTGGCTCTTGCTATGCTCGTTTCCGCATCAACATCGTATTTGTCCGCAAGGTATCCCGCGAGGTATGCCGTCTGGAAATCGACCGCCTGGCTGTAGTCGAACGGCTCGATAGATTCCATAAGGTCGTCCGCCATTTTCGACGAGCCGTCCACCGGCACCTTGTCAAAGCCTATGCTCCCTGTGCGTGTGACGAGGAAGTGGCTTGTTTCAACATAGTTATATTTCGAGTCGCTCCAGCTGCGGGTTTTTGTCGCCTTGTAGCGGATGTTAGCGTCCACGTCCGCGTCGAAAAGCCAGAACGGGACATAGATGCCCTTGATTTCGTCTATGTGGTTTTCGTCCTTGAAAACCTTGGGCAGCAGGCGCTTGCCGCGCAAGTGCTTTTTCAGCGACTCCTTCGCCATTTTTTTGTCCAGCTTAAATGGTATGACCAAATCCGGGCGCAGGCTGCCTGTGAACTGCCCCATCATTACAACAGGGTTTCCACAGTATGGGCAGCTTGTCGCGGCGGTTGTGGCATCGCCGACAATTTCGCCGCCGCAGGACTGGCAGGAATAGACAAACATTCCCTCCTGCTCGCCCTCGCGCCAGTTATCCTCCTTGGGTATATCCCACTCCATATCGTCCGGACGCTCGTTTTTCAGTTCGGCATCGTAGGCCTTGAGCGTCTCCATCTCGAATGCCGTGTCGCAAAACGGACATTTCATCTGCTGGCTTGCGCTGTCAAAGGCAATCGCCCCGCCGCAGCACGGGCATTTATACTCCTGTAATGTTGCCATTAGCACGACCATTCCTTCCTTTGTTCATGAAAATTCCGGCGGCAAGCATTGAAGCCGCGGGTTTCCCCTATGCCGCCGGAAAAATTTACATAAATAACGCTATTTCGCGTCGCTGTCGTCGAATACGTCGCCGCACTCGGGGCAGAATTTCGGCGGGTTCTGCGGGTCTTTGGGTTCCCAGCCGCATTTGTCGCATTTGTAGAGGTTTGCGCCGGCGGGCTTCGGTTTACCGCAGTCGGCGCAGAATTTGCCTTTGTTCACAGTGCCGCAGGAACACGTCCAGCCGTCCGCGCTCTCTGGTTTGGTCTTGCCGCACTCGGCGCAGAACTTGCCCGTGTTGACGGCGCCGCAGGAGCAGGTCCAGCTGTCCGCCGCGACCAAAACCGGCTTAGGCTTTGCGCAATCGGCGCAGAATTTTCCTGCGTTAACAGCGCCGCAGGAACACGTCCAGCTGTCCGCCGCAGGCGCGGCAGGAGCCGGTGCGCCGGGCTGGGGCTGACCGGGCTGCTGCCCCATGGCAAAGAGGTTC
>JGI994J12354_10002640_pt1 | contig 17231 bp, 24 predicted proteins | sample IntmicLarv3ML3BL_FD_12354 | JGI IMG/M metagenome (IMG submission 12354) | reverse complement strand
GCCCTCTGCTTTGGCGTTAGCCTTGTCGGCAACCTCGCCCTGCGCAGCTTTTACCTTGTCGAGTTCGTTCGCAAGCCGCTCCTGCTCTTTCGCAAAATCCTTTGTGTCAACCCCTGCATCTTCAAGGCTCTTTTGCAGAGCCTCAAGCCGTTCCTGTTGATTTTTCAGTGACGTACTCGTGCGGTCGATTTGCAGTTGTTTTGTCACTTCTGCATTTGTAAGTGCGGAGGAATATCCCTCCATCTCCTCTATCTCACGCTGAATATTCTCTTGCTGCTTTTGGTAGGCTTCGAGTGCTTTCTTAGTGGCGTCAATCGCAGCCTGCTGCTTGGTGTACGCGGAGATATCGGACTGCGCCTTATTCAGCGCGGCGACCTCTTTCTGCATTGCCGCCAACTGGCTCTGCGCAGACTTGAACGTCTTGCCGTACTCGGGACTTTCTTTTGCGCCGAGTACGAAATCCATACTGTATTCTTTCTGTGCCATAATTCGCAGTCCTTTCGTCCTTACTTTGCTTTGGATTTGCTCTTAGCTCGCTTGTTTGCCTCGGCAACGAGCTTGTTGCTCTCCGCAATCCACGGCGCGAGGTCACGCAACGGCAGTGACAGCCAAAACGGAACGGGCGTGTTGTTCGTCTGCGCCAACAATAGGCATTGACGACGCAACCACGCCCCTCCGTCTGTGACTTTCACGCCTATTTGAGTAAAAAACTCTGTGCCGCCCCCGTGATTTTGTTAAAATCGCGTAGCGGCATCGTGTCGAACGCGTCTGAACCGAGCTTGACCGTGCAAGCCTTGACCGCCATGCGCACTTGGTACTCTACCGAGAACGCGGGCAGCGTCGTCGCCTTGCCGAGAGCCGCCATTTCCGCAGTGATTGCAAGTGCGTCACGTCCTGTGAGCTTAGCCCAGTTGAACGTCAACTCGTCGAACTTTTTGCCCATGTAATCAAGCGGCGATTTGAATGTGTGCGTGTAGCTGTCGTTGTCGGTTTCGACCTCGACGGCTACAGTCTCATCGACCTCAGTTGCGTCAATGGGCGTTGCCTTATTCGTGTTTGCCATAAACTGCTCCTTTCCCTCTCGGCTACTTACCGAGAGCCTTGCGCACCGGCTCGTTGTAGTCGATGCCGTTGATAATGTCAATGCGATTGAGTTGGTCGATTTCATCGACCTTGATGCCGTTGATGAACGTCGCCCAGTAGCGCACCGAGAAACCGATGCCTACCTCGGCGGACGCGGCGGGCGCGAGGGTACCGCCCGAAGCGGACTTCGGCACTACGACGAGCACGTGCTTGACAGAGCTCACGTTCAAGACGCCTGTGACGGGGTCCTCGTTCTGTTGCGCCGCACGCAGCTCAATGTTGTGACGGCGATGCTCGCGCAGCTTCGCCGCGCGCTCTGTGTACGTGCGGAAATTCAGCGTCAGCGACATCGCATCATAGTGCCCCGGCACGGGGACTTCGACGTCGCCGCCGATTCCTGCGCCGGACATAGAAACCACTTTAGAGTTTTTGTCCGGCATTGTCGCGTTTGCGATACCGAGAAATTCGTCAGAATCCTCGTAGACCGCAAAGTCTATTGTGCCAACATCATACATTTTTTGTACCTTCCTTTCTTAACCTCCGAACGCCGCGCTGACGTAGCTGACGTCATATTCGAGCAGGAAATCAATCTCCTGCGCGGGCGACGGCGGTGTAAGGTAGATGTGAACCTTTACAATCCCCGCCATCAGCGAGGTCATCGGGTTTTCGCTGTCGAGGAACTCAGCGCGACCACCGAGGATATACCCCGCACCCGTCAAGCCGTTGAGCCAAATGTTGCAGGTGTCGATAATCGTACCGACGAGCCGCGAGTTCATCGGATTGTCAACGCGCGACCAGAACGTGTTGACTAGCGTCTTGGCGACCCAGTCGAACATACGGCTGATGGGGATAAAGTAATCCTTAACGTCCGTGTTTACGGGGTAGCATGCGGTGTAGTTGCCCCACACCTTCCACCCTCCGACGAAATTCAACGCGGTTACAATGCCACCCTCGTTGAGATAATTCGCCTGTGAGTGCGAGAGGTAAACCTCCTCAAACTCCGCGCCGTTGACGACAACCGCGCTGTCGCACTTGAGAGACTTATTCGACGGACTTTCGTACGGCGTGCCGTTGTTTCCGCTATCGACGGATGCCATGACACCCGCGAGTTGCGTAGACAGATGAAACACCTTGTCGCCGAGGCGAACGCGCGGCCAGCACAGGATTTGATTCAAATCTGTGTAATTGCCGTCGTTCTTCGTTTGGATAACCGTGCTGTAGTCCGGCGCAACGATATCCACGAGTGCCTTTGCGCCGAAAAGCCCGTTGATTGCTGCGGCTTTCGTCGCCATGACAGCCGCGACTGCGGCGTCGTTGGAAAAGCCCGGTGCGCAGATGATATCCGGCACCATTCCGACGCGCGACATGCACGCCTCAATCGCCTCAATGCCGATTGCAACGTCGTTCGCCGTGACCGCGGTCGTATCGACGGCGTTGTACGCGATACTGAGCGTTGTCGCGGCGTAGTTCGTGCCGCCGCTCAGCAACTCCACCACGCAATCCTCGCCGTTGTAGTAGACGATGTAGTCCTCGTCCGCCACGCAGGCGGCGGCACCGTTTTTGACAACAAGTGCGCTGTCGTTGATTGCGCCAATCGGCAACACAACCTTGTGGTCGGCGACGTTGAAATCGTCGGCCGCGACGGCGGTTTTCGCTGTTTTCGGGTCGAGCAGGTTGCAGAAAATGACCGGCGACATTCCGAACAGTTTGAAATGCGAGTACATAAACTCGCAAAGCGTGTATTTCGCCCAGTCGTCGGAATAGCCGAGCTTTTCGGTCGCCTCATCCCACCCAAAGCAGAGTACCGGCGCACCAATAGCCGCAGGCGAGACCGCCGCTTGAATCGGCGCGATGCCGATTACGAACGGAATGCCGGACGCGGCGACGGCAGGTGTCGCGACTTTTGTCGGTGCCTCCTGCGTGTACACTCCATGTTTTGCCATTTATTTTTCCTCCTTGTTTAATTCGGAAACGAGCTGTGTGTAGATTACATTCAGCGCGTTACCTTTGGTTTTGACCAACACCCTGTCCTGCACGAGCGTGAGATTAGTCACGACGAGCTTAGCGACCCTTGGATATTTATCAATGACTGCGGCGAGCCTTTTTTTGGACTGCCGCATCGTGCCGGGGTAAACCGTGCCCGTTTGGATTGCGCCGCGAATCGACGGACCGAGATAGACGCAGAAACTCTCAACCTCGCGTTTGACCGCGGGTTTCGGCTCGCTCTGCGGCACTTCCGGCGTAGTCGCTTGTGCCGTTTCGACCTCCGGCCCCACGGGCGCGGGTATGCTTGTGTTTTTTGTCATAATAGAAATCATTCCTTTCCTTAATTCGGGAGTTTGCGCCGTCTTTCTCAGAAAGACAGGGTGCAAAAACCGAGTTTGAAAGATTTATCTTTCAAACTTGACCTCCCTCCGCACTTCGGGTAATTCCCAAGTGCTAATCATTTCGCCGTTGTAATACGGCGCGGTGTCGTCGGGGTAGATAATCATCTCAACGCCCTGTTGTAAGTCGAGCTTGAATTGGTCGCCGATTACGACCTTTTTCAGCAAATGCACACGCAAACTCTCAATGAGGTTGAGCAGCATCAACGCGCCCTCTTCCTCGTTGTCGTTGTATACGCAGAAGATGGAGCGCACCACCGCCGAGCCTTGCTCACGTTGCCCCTCGGGCTGAACGTCCTTGCCTGTGATGATTTGGTGGATAATGTACGGAGCTTTCTTCGTCGCTGCCATACTGTCCGGCAGACGCATAAGGTGAACATCGGCGGCTCGCGCCATCGGCGTTGTAACCTCATCGTCCTTTTGCGGACGCACGGGCATAATCAGCTTTCCTGTGGCCGCAACCGTCTCGTCGCGCAGCCGTTCAAGCAATACGATTTTTGTCATGCGCTACTTCCCCCAACCGTTCAAGATTCGCGTGATTTCGTGCTCTATGCGCTTGTCGAACTCGTCCTTGATTTCCGTTTCGTACGCGCTCTCGGTCAAGCCGGAGCCTCGTGTTCCGAGAATGCTATCCAAGGCTTGCACTGCCGACGGTCCGAATTTCTCCTCAATCGGAAAACGCGACGGACCAAGTCGTTCAAAGATACCCGTGTGTCCGTTGATTTGCGCAACAAAGGCGTTATTGAGAACCTGTTTTGTGTTCGCGCGCTTTGTGCGGGTATAAACCTTGCCATCATTTGAAAAACGAGTGTCAAAACGAATCAGCGGAATCACGTGTCCGCGATAGCCGAACCGAACCTCAACCGAAGTTGCACCGTCTTTTACAACTGTGTTTATGTGCCGCGTATAACGCTTCAACTCGTTCTGTCCGATAGAGTACGTCTTGGAGACATGCTTCATTCCGACCGTGAGACCATGGTCAGCGGCACGCTTCAACGCGCTACCGACCGCTCGCTGCACACCTGCGGGTATACCCGCTAGCATCTTTGTCGCCCGTTCAAACTGTGCCTCGTCGAGGTTGTAGAACTCCATCGTACTCACTCGTCAATCGCCTCCAGTTCAACGCGCAGCATGCCAAGCTCGCATACGGACGAGGCGACGTAGAATTCGTAGAAGAATCCGCCGCCGCCCTCTGTATCGTTTATCTTGATACGCTGCCCTTTTTCGGGTTGCTTTCCTCCGAGTGCGTCCTGTGCGCAGTGCAGCACCGACGCAACAAGGTACAATCCCTGCACATGGTCAGATGTTAGCTGTCGACGGTCTTTTTCCTTTAGCCCGGACAAGACAATCGGAATGTCAGCGTACGTGACTCCGTTGTAGATTACGGTGCGAATGTCCGCAAACTCGCGCGTGTTCATAAAAACACTTGCGTTGTCCGCGCTCACCGAATCTTTGAACCCACTCATTCCACCGGTGCCTCGGCATCGGGCGCGGGCGGCAGCTCGCCATCGGTTAAGGTCTCGGTATCGTCTCCGTCGTCATAGTCGTCGTCCATCGTGTCGTCGTCCTCGTCGGTTGCCGCTCCGTCGCTTTCGTTCGTTTCCTCGTCGTCCGAAGTGTCGTCGGACGCGGCGGCGTAGGCATCAAGAGCCGCGACCATGGCGGCCTTCGTCATGCCAACCTTGAAAGTGATACCGCACTCGCTCAAGAGCCGTTTGAGTTCGTCCGCTTTCATATCGACGCTGTACGTGCCGTTTAAGCCTGTTGCAACGCCGCTAACGAACGTTTCCGCGTCGTCCTCGGTAACGTATGCAGCAATCTTTTTCGCGACAAGCTCTGCCGCCTTGTCCGCAGAAACGTCTATCGGCGGGTCTCCTGCGCGAACGGTCTTGATGAATCGCGACCCTGCGGTGCGATATCCGTAAACACCGTTAATGATACGTACTTTCATTGTTTCTCCTTTCCCGCCGCCTATTTCAGCACGTTCGGCGCGTACATCCACGGTGCCTTGACCTTCGGCGCGGCGAGAGGACGCGCAGCGAGGCGGAACTTTCGCGAATCGATGTTCGTGTCGGTCATTAGTTTCGGGATTCTGCGCTCCGCAAACGTGTGATACTGTTCGTCGCGCTCCATCTGCACAACTTGTGCGTACATCATGTGACCGCAGTCGGGTGCAATGACGAGTGCAGAATCGGCAGGGAAGATGCGCTTGACCGCGCCTGTATCATCCTCGTAGCTCTCATGCACGGAGTAGATATCGAGCCTGAATCCGCCGAAAACGAGCGCACCGATAAACGCGACGCCGGGGTATGCGATTCTCGGCGCAACACTACCGTACGACATACCACGGTTGTCGAGACGCTTCGCGACCTTTTCGTCGTCCTGAATGAACTGCGCGACGGCGGAGCCGACGATTAGGTCGGAGCAGGAGATGCCGCGCGCGGAAAGCTCAATGCACATAGCCTCAACGTCCGCCCACCAGTCGCCGCCCGCGTCGTCCCACTTGTCCGCGACGGTGTAGAGCGCGGGATTAGAGCCGGCGGTGTCGTAGTAGAACACGTCGTACGTCTCGCCGATGGTTTTGTCGTCGATGTACGCCGTCATTGTCACGCCGTTGTTGATGATGGTCTGAACCGCCATCCACTCCTCGCGGCGCGTAATGCGCAGGTCGAGGTCTGTCAAATCCTCGGCGATAAGAGCCTTTGCGCGTTCCTCTGCCGATTTGTTCGACAAAATCGCCTCGCCGAACCCGCGTTTATTGAGATTGTCAAGCGTCAGCACGCGCGACGGTGCGATGTACGGCGGCTCGTACTCGTGGATTTCGTAGCCGCCGCGTGCAATCGGAATATCTCCGACGCGCTGAACGACGAACGGTGCCATCTTGCGGTCACCGTCCTTGTACTCTACAAGAACCTTGTCCGCGCGGAAGATGTCACCTGCGCTTGTGGGGAAATAGCGGTCGCGGAAGAATGTGCCTTTAGGCACGAAACCCTTGACCATTCCCGCGAGGTAGTAGCTCGAAAAAATATCCAGTGGCATAGTTTTTACCTCCTATTCAAACATTTGACCGAGGAAAATGCTGCGCTCACGCAGCTTGTCCTTGTCGGCCTCGGTGATGGTGTAGCCGTCTTTTGCGACGAGTGCGTCAATGTTGAAGTACCCCGCGACGTAGATGGCGACGTTTGTGTCTGCGACATCGTCGATGTCCTCGTTGTCGCAGAGAATCGAATCCGCGACGAGCGTGTCACCGGCGTTTGCCGTTGAGCCGAGAATGCAGAGCTTGCCTGTTTGCGTGGATTTTGCGAGAACTGTGCCGCGTGCGTATCGTTCCGCAGATGCGGGTTTTGCAATGACGCCGGACGCAACCAGTACAGGCGGATTTAAGCCCGCGATAAGGTTGTCGGCTCCGATTTCATCGACCTTGCTGTTGAGATGCTTTGCCATTTCCTTAATCCTCCTTTTTGTTCATCGCTTTGGCATCGGCAACGCCTTTTGCCATGAGCTGCTCGGGTGTCATGTCCGCGTCTCCGTCCGTGCCGGCCTCGGGTGCGTTGCCCGCTGCGCCTACGTCCGCAGTGCCGGACGCGTCGGCGTCGGCTTTGGCGGCTGCAAGAAAGCTCTTGCCCTGCTTCGCCGACTTCTGCGCGGCACGATACGTCATTTCCTGCGCGGTGCAGGGGTTTTCGCCGTACTTCGCCTCGCGAATGGTGTCTGCGTCGAACATTGCCGCAAGCGCGTCGATGTCCGCAAGACGCTGACGCTCAGCCTTTACGGCGTCGTCCGTGCCAACGGTTGCCTCTGCTGCTGCGCCGAGCGCGTTCACCGAGGGTGCCGCCGCGCTAACAGCCGCATTTGCAGAGGCGGCAGCCTCCGCCATTAGCTGAGCTGCGAGTTCGAGGTTTTCCTTTTTGAGTTCATCAAGGGTTTTTGCCATGGTTTTTCCTCCTTCTGTGCCGCCGTTATCGGTCGGCTGATTATTTGCCAAAACTGCGGAGATTTCCGCAGGGGTGACCGTTGGTACGCTCTCCGGCAACGTGACGAGCGGGTTAAGGAAGCGTGTCGCGCGTCCGTTGACATAGAGCGTGCGCATATCCGCACTTGCGGCGATTTTTGCGTCCTCGCTGTCAAGCAGTTCGTCGGCAAGCCCTTTCGCAATCGCCTCCGCGCCCGTCAAATACGTTTCCTCTGACATAAGTGCGAGTACGTCATTCTCACTATTTCCTGTCTTTCGCACGTAGATTGCCGCTTGTGCTTTGTCAATGCTGTCGAGCTTCGTTGCGTAATCACGCATCTCATCGGCGTTGTAGCCGCCGAACAGCGATGTCCAGCATTTGTGAATCATTATCAAGCTCGACGGATTGACTTGCACCGTGTCAGCGGCGCACATTATAAGCGAGCCGCCCGAAAACGCCACTCCGTCCACAATCGCGGTTACGTTTCCTTTCAACTCGCGCAGCCGATTGTGAATCGGAATTGCGGAAAAGGCGTCGCCGCCGACACTGTTTAGGCGCAGCGTAATAGTTTTCGCGCTCGCCACGCTCGTGAGGTCGTCGAGGAACTCGCTGAGCACGATGAAATTGCCCTGCACAGGCTCTCCCGTGCGCCAACTCGTCGGGCGCTCCTCAACAATCTCGCCGTACATAACAATTTCGGCACTCTCGCCGTCCGCGGTCGCCATTGTGTAAAAGTCGCGCTTGATGTCAACCGCTTTTATGCCGCCCGTAAAGCCGCGCTGTGATTTATTCATTTTCTGCACTCCTGTTCGTGTCGGCGTCGTCCGTTTCGAGCGTCGCCATGTAATTACCGCCGCCTGCGGCACGTAGTCGTTCGTTTTCGAGCGCGAGCTGTTCGACGTTGTCCTCCCAGTCGCCGCCGCCCGTTTCGCGTGTTACTTGCTCGTGAGTTTTGAAACCTCGGTCGACGTTCATAATCGCCGCCTTAGCCTCCTTTGTCGGGTCGAGCTGACCCTGCACAGGTCCAATCCACCGAGCACTGCACCACGCAGCGCGAATGAGCGGGTCGTCAAAAAAGCCCGGCGCATTGATACGTCCGCGTGCAACAGCCTCGGCAAGCCACACTTCATAAGCGGGTTGACAGAAATCATCAACGAACCACTTGCGGCGCATTTTGAACGCTTCCCAAGCCTCAAGCATTGCCGCTCGGCTTGCGGAATACGATGCGTTGAACTCTTTTATCAGCACATCGTACGGCAATTCAAGCGCGGCACCGACGAGGCGGCAAACTGTTTTCACAAAGCTCTCAAAGCCCGTCGTCGGAATGTTCGGGTTGCCGAAAACAACGTCCTCTTTCTCGCCGAGGTGCAGCACCGTTCCCGGCCCCATCTCGTATTCGTTCGGGTCGTTTGAAATTCCGCCGTCGTCTCCGTTTTCCAAGCCGCCGACCTCGTTCATCGGAATTTCCGTCGGGTCGGTTTCGGTCTTAATCCACGCCGAAAAAAAGCTCTGAATCAACGCCGCCGTCAGCTCGCTTTCCGTGTAGCGTCGTAGCTGTAGTAGCGGCTCAATGACCTGCGCGAGATATGTAACGCCACGGTACTGGTCGGGTCGCTCACTATCCATAATGTGCAGCACGTTCGGCAAGCCCGTCATTGCGCCGTGCGCTTCGACGCGCATCCACTTCGTCGGCTCGGATATAAGCTGTGATGGATATGTGCTCCGTATGTGATATGCGACAATGCGCCCGTTGCCGTCCACCTCAACGCCGTCGAATATCCTGTTGCCGTTCGTCTTGTTCTTGCCATTCGTTATGGAATAGTAGCTTTCGTAGCCGTACTCTGACGGTGTGGCGATTCTGTCCGCCTCAACAATGTGCAGTCGCAGGGAGTATGGATTTGTGGGCGTCGGCTCACACCGCTTGAATACCGCGAACACGTCGCCGCTCATCAGCCACGCCTTTAGCGCAAGCTGCTGTATGCCCTCAAAATTGTTGACGCCTGTCGCGTCGCAGTTTTCCTTTTTGCTTGACCACATCGCAAACTCCGCTTCGACCTTCCGCTGAAACTGCTTAGCCGCCTCCGGGCTTAGTCCGAGCAGTTCTCGGTCAATCGTGCTTTTAAGCGTCAAGCCCGTGCCGACGACCTTAGTGCGATTTGTGTTTATCGCCGACGTCGCAATCGGCGACGCCATGTAGAGCATTCGCCCGCGCTGCCGCAGTGTGCGGTTGTTTAGGTCGATATCCTCCGCAGGTGCGCCGCTGTTCGCTTGAAAGCTCTTTGTCGCGCGGCGCGTCAAGCTCGCACCCGCGTCACTGTACCCGCTCACGTTCGGGTGTTCCGCGCGGGGAACCGATTTGTATTCGCTCAAACGCGATACCTCCTGTCTTAAAAATAAGCAGTCCGACGGTTGACGAAAGGAGCAAACTCCGACCGTCGGACTGCGGCAAAGCCCGTTAGGGCTTGTACCCGATTACCAATCGCGCAGCACAATGCCAAAGGCTTTGCGGGTGCGCCGCCCGTTTAGCTGCGCATTCAACTCGTCAACCTTGCGCTCCGCCTCCAGTATTTCGTCGGAGAGCCTGTCGATGTCGAACCGCGTTAGCTGTCTGTCGTCAATTGTGTAGCTTTTTACGCCGCCATCAACGAGCGCGAGATACGCCGCTCGCAGTTTAACGAGTGCAGCATTCCAAAACTCTATTCGACTGCGCAGCTCAATTTTTGTTGCCATATTTATGACCTCACCAATCATCGTAATATTTTTGCACAGCCTTGCCGCGCGGAGTTTTAGCTTTAGGCTTTTGAGCCGTTGCAACAGCCGTATTTGCCGCGTTGCCCTCAGCCCCCTTTAGTCGCCTGTCTAACTCGTCAAAGTTCGGGGAAAGGGCTTTAACGGCCGCTTTAGCGTAATTGCGGCAGTCAAGCGCCTCGTTGCGCTCGTGGCCGGGTATCTTTTCCCATTGCCACGGCTGTTTTCGCTCCGGCTTGTAAACGAGCCGTTCGGACAGCAGCCCTTTGAAGTAGTCGGGGCCGTAATCGTCGCGGCGCGGAAAATGCGTATATTTACTGCCGACTGTCTGCACGCGCAGATTGTCCATAATCAACTGCTTTCCCGCGTCAACGCCGAGTTGATACTGCCAGCACGTTCCGAGTGCCTTACCGTTGACGACGATTTTCACCTTCTTCGGCGGTGAGGTGTACGGCACGCTGTCGCCGCCGCGTCCTTTGATTGCGAAAACCTTTTTGCCGAGACGCGCTCGGCATTGCAATCGCACCTCTTGCGTAAAATGTCCGCCCTCGTCGACGAACGTCGTTGAGATGCGCAGCCCCACGCCGTTCTCAAAGCGATAAACGTGGTCGATAACTTCGTCGAGCGTAGTCCACACCACCGCATCGTCGGGTCGTCCCATAATAATGCCTTTTTTGATTCCCCAGTCCTCGCCGAAATGCCCCGTGCCGACAACCTCATACTCGAGGCGGTCGTCCTGCACGTCTACGCCACACGTCAGCACGAGCACGCCGTCGGGCAACTCCGCCTTGTAATCCTCGCGCCGCGCGAGTAAGCTGTCCTCATCTTCGAGGTCGCCGCGGTCTTCCCACAATTCGCCGAAGCTCGTGTTGTACACGACCTGTAGCTTGCGCGAGCTTCCGAGCGCATTGAGGTATTCAAGGATTATAGATTCCCACGACGCCCACGGCGAGGTGAACGCGTTGAGCCAAAACGAACGGACGCCCTGCTCGTAGGCGTCCGCGTTTTCGGCAATCCATTTTGAAGTCTGCCGCTTTATTTCAAGCTCGCCGCTCACTCCTGCGCAGCTCGGACAAACGTAATACACATCCGAAACCTTGTACGTTTTCTTGCCGGAATGCACTGTTGTTTCGTGAGTATAACGGATATCCGCAAAACGAATATCGTGGTATTCGCCGCAGTGCGGACACGGCGTACACCACCGCTCCATCGTTCCCTCGTAAAATGAGCTTTCAATTGCGCTTGCGTTCTTGATTGTCGGTGTCGAAACCTCAATCGCCTTTGCGTTGAAGAACGTCTTTTGTCGCGCTCTCGCCAACTTCCACGGGTCGCCCTCCTTGCCTGCGGACGTCGCCCATCGGTCGCGCTCGTCGCCGATGATGTAGCGTATCGGCTTTGACGCGAGCGCGTGCGCCTCGGTCGAGCCTGTAAACGTCAAGATGCCGCCGGGGTATGATTTCTGCAAAATCGTGTTCGCGCTGTCGCGGCTCTTCGCCTCCGCGACTTTCGCGCGTAGTGTCTTGCAGTCGCGTATCATCGGCGCAATGCGCAGCTTTGAATACTCCTTTGCATCTACAATCATCGGGTGGATAAAGAGGATACTGCCGGGGTCCTCGTCGATTATGTACCCGATGATGTTGTTTTCCAATTCACTCTTGCCGACCTGCGACGCGGCGACAAGCACTATATGCTTGACCTTCGGGTCGGTGAACGCGTCCATCGGCTCTTTGAGATACGGAGTGCGGTACGTTCTCCACGGTCCGGGCTCTGCGCTGCTTTCGGGCGAAAGCCGCCGCTTCTTGTCCGCCCATTGCGATACCGTCAAATTCTCGGGAGGGCGCATTCCGCTTATTATTCGCTCAACCGCAGCATTCAGCCGCTTTTCATCAGCCTTATTCGTCATCGCTCTCGGCTCCGTCGCTATCCCACTTGCGCCGCTCGCGCACGCGTTCCTCATATTTGCGCGCGTCGTACTTGTAGCGTGACAGCTCCTCCATCACCTTGTAAACCTCCTGCCTTATCAACTCCGCAGCGTCCGCCGCCGTCGAGGTCGCCGCTGCGTCAACGGCGAGACGCCCCGGCAACGCAAGCAGCATGCCGCGAATCGTAAAAATCAAATCCTCAGTGAATGCGGCTAGATCCTCGGAGCGGTGCATTTTTCCTTGCAGCTCTTTGGCTTCGAGCACGGCGACAATTGCTTTCGCTTTTTTCATGCTGACCTCGGCTTCGTCGCGGTCTTTCTCGCTTTTCGTCAACTCTTTTTCACGGGAGCGCATCTCAATAAACCGCTGCACGCTGTCGTACAGCTTGAATTGTCCTTTGCCGTCAGATTCCAGTACGCCGTCCTGCGCAAGCTGTTGAATGCGACGCGCCGACACGCCGACTATCGCGGCAAGCGCGGTCGTCTTGACGGTAGTATCGTTATTCGGTGTCATTTCGCCCACAGAGCCACCTCCTACATCGTTGCGGCGTAACGAAATTGTCGATTTTCAAAATCCCTAACTGAGCGAATTTCGGGGTCGGAGAGCCCGCTTGCTTTTTGCAAAGGTTTTACAGTACCTTTTTCTTTCCGCTCAATGTGTTTTCCTATGTTTTGCAGGGGCGGGGTGCTATACACACGACGGAGCGGGTGCGTGTTTGCGGTTGGCGCACGTCTGCGCCCACTCCATTGCGTGCAGTGCTGCGTTAAATCTTCGCGAGCATTTCCGCTTTGTTGTAGCCCTTAGTGTTTTTTGTCATCATTGCGAGGAAATCTTCCTTGCTGAAATCCGACAGCCGGAACACTTCCTCCGGCTTCATTCCGAGTTGCTTAGAAATCTCGTTTGTTGTCTTGCCCTCGTCGAGCAGACGTTTAACGATTGCCTTCATCGGTTCGAGCAGGTGTGTTCCGCGTGCTCTGTTGTGCGTGACGGTGCCGAAGATGTTTCCTGCATCGTCTGTATGCTGCCCGTTGGCGTACAGACAACCCGAGCCACGGCACCGCGCAAAGGAGAACGCGGAGCCAAAATGAACCTCCCTCCAACAGAATCGGCGACCTCAGAATTGAGGCCGCCGTGGGTAGTTAGATTTTTGTATTGTGACTATATCACAGGATATACAGGACATGCAAGGTAACGTGTAGCCACGGGTAGCCACGACAGGACATGGTAGGTAACGTGTAGCCACGGTAGGACACAGGAGGACACAACAGGCACACGGAGGACAACGCTTTATTGTCCGTCGATGAACCTGTAGGCTAATTTCCGCACCTTTTCTTCGTCGTAATCGTAGCCCATAACCTCCGCCGTCCGCGGCCACGTATACCCTCGGTAAAACCGCAATCGGAAGATGGTGTAAATGATGTCGTCGTCTATGGTGGTGAGGTAGTTGCTCAGCTTTTTTTCCTCTCTATGCAGTTCCCCGCGCAAATGGCGTAGTCGCTCGGTTAGGTCCAATATCTCAATGGTTAGATCGCCGACTTTGTCCGCGGTGCCGGGTTTACGCGGCGCGCGGGATAGCGTTTGCGTGCTTGATTCCACTGTGTCGCACAACGATTCAAGCAATCTTTCGCCGCGCTCTACCTTTTTGAGCAAATTGCCGTATTCAGATAGTTCCTTGAGCGTCATGCATTCACCTCCTACGCGCTGTCGCGCTACTCCACAGTGCCCTCCTCGTCAATCCGCATCTGCTGCGGCTCCGGCGGCTTGCGCGGCGTGATGCTTACCACCCGCACATCGCCTAACTGCTCACAGTACGTCGCAAGATGCTCCTTAACGCCCTGCAAATCCGCATTCGGGTTGCGCAGCTGCATCGCGATGTCAACAATGTCGTAGAGTATCATGGCGCGTCCTCCTGTTCTCGCTTCGCACGCTCCTCGCGCAAACTGCTAATGCGCAAAGCCGTTGCGGCAGCGGCTATTTTTTCGCCAATCTCCCACGCACACCTCGGACACAAACGCAAGGTCATAGCCCCCGCCGCGAGACTTTCTGCATACTTTTTCTGCGTAAGCGGCGATGCTCGCGCTATCGACAACTGCGCTATATCAATCGTGTCGCCGCACGACGTGCAAGGATAATTCTCGCTGTTTTGCAGCATTTTCGCCGTAATCATTCCGCGTCCTCTTTCTCCAATCTCCGCTCGATATCGCGCATCGTGCTGTCAAGCGCATCGACACTCGCCACAATCTCGTTTAATTCGGCGCGGAAATTTCTCACGCGCGTGGCGCGGTCGTCCGCAAGCCACGCCTCTGCGCCATCGGGTGCGATTACGATATACTCTGCCGCCATTTCATTTGGTGCTGTCCTATGTTCGGCGTTAAAATCCGCCACGGCGTGCTTAAATTGCGCTTTTTCGCCGGTACGCTTTTCAACTCGCCGGATTTTGCCGTCTTTGGTGCGATAGATTATAAGCGCCGTAATCATCCCTACTCCACCTCCATCCTCGCCGCACGCAACGTCGCCGCGATGTCAAGCGGCTCGGTGTCCGTCCAACGTATTCGCGGGAACAGGAAGTGCGGTAACGCATACGCAAAAACATCGCCATCAGCAGACGTCACCTTGATGCCGGATGCGTCGCACACCAATACGCGATAATCCTTTGCGCCTTTACACGGACGGTCGTAATACACCCACAATGCTCCGTCTCCATCCCTCGCCGCCCACTGAATACCGTACTCCCACAGCAGTTGCAACGTGTAGAGTTCGTACGCGCGAAAGCGCGGCTTGCGCTCAATCGTCGCCTTGCCATTGTAAATGTCGCACACGTAGTCGCCGCCAAGCAGCTCGTGCGTGCCCGCGAATGCGATGTAGCCGTATTCCGTCACCTCCGCATCGTACGTGCCGCCGTCAGCCTTGCGCACGGCGAACACCTCGCCGACCTCCGTGCCCGTGATATCGCAGATTTTAGGTCTTGTCATTGTCGTTGTCCTCCTGTCAAAATAATGTCGTCTGCGCGGCGTGGGCGGCGAACCGCTCCTCCTGCGCCTTGAAATAATGCTCGTCAATCTCGTAGCCGACGAACTCAAGCCCCGCCTTGTCCGCCGCAATGCGGCTTGAGCCGCTGCCGAGGTGCGTATCAAGGATTTTGTCGCCCGGTTTGGCGTAGTTTGCAAAAATCCAGTCGTACAGCGCAACGGGCTTTTGCGTCGGGTGAATGCGAATTTCGTTCAGCCGCTTGTTGCCCTGCATCGTCCCGCCATCTGCAACAGATTTGCCCTGCATCATGCCGCTCCACATAAACCGAAACATTCGCACGCTTTTGTGCAGAGAGCAAGACGCTATTTCGCAGTCCGAAAAGCTGCTTTCGCCGTTGCATTTGTCCCAAATAATGCGCCCCGAGCTGAAGCGGTAATCGTAGTAATTGCAGCCCCAAACTATCTGCGCTTTGGAGACGCGCTCAAGCTCTCGGAAGTAATCTGCGCCCGGCACTGTCCACGCGGCGGACTTCGCATAGGTGCGAAACGCGCCCGTTTTGCTCACGAAAGAGCCAAAATATCCGCGCCGTTCGGGTCCGCTGAAATACGGCGGGTCAACGACCGCGAGGTCAAAATATCCGTCCGGGTACTCGCGCATCGTCTCCATGCAATCGCAGTTGTATGCTGTCGTCATGGTGTTGCCCCCTCAAATCTCACAAAATACGTGTGCCCCAATCGTGCCCCACACGCGCCTGTTCTGCGCCGCGCCGCTGAAATACACGACGTTTTCGGGCAAAATCTGCTCGCCGTACAGCGCAGCGTCAATCGCTGCGTACTGCGTTTCCGTCGGCGTCGCCGTGTGTATGTACGGCAGCACCGAGAACTGCAACGTCGGCTTTGTCTGCCGAATCACGCTCTCAACGCTGTCGGGAAACCCTGCAATCGCAACGCGATTTAAGATTACCTCAACTACCGCTTGCTGCCCGTCCGCGCACTCTCCGCGCGCCTCAAGCCACACAATTGCGGCGATTAACTCGTGCTCCTCGTCCGTCAGCACGACGCGCGGCGTTGTCGGCGCAACTGGTGACATATTGGAGGCAGTTGCCGTTATGTATTCAACCGGCAGCAGCGGGCGCTCCGTCGCCGCTACGACCTCGGTTGCGTACCTGTCGCACGGCTTCGCATCGTCGTGCCGCGCGTCCGTGACAATCGCCGCAAGGCACGCGATAATCGTCAGCGCGAACACTGTCGCGGCAGCCCATCCGCACGCGCGGTCTATCCACGCGTAGCCCCTGTAAGGGCGTGGTTTGTGGTTCATGTTGCATTCTTCTTCCACGGCAAATCCCGAATCTGCGCCGCGAGTGCTCGGCGGGTGTCGATGTCGTCGGCATCTTCCCATTGCGAAAATATTGCTTCGTTTCCGTCAGCGATTTCGCAGCAACTCGCGCCGCCCGGCCACGCAATAGGACAGTTACTGCAGCGCCGCCTGCCATAAGGGCGCCAGTACTCAATCGTACAGGCAAAACAATAGTTAACCGCCACTTGGGTATACTCCGCCCACCCCGGCCACGCCGCTTGGTCACGGCAGCCCGTCTCCGCGAGCCAATCCCACAACGCGTAATGCCCCGCTTTCGCCTGCGCGAGCGTCAGCGTTGACATGTTAATCATTCTCCGTCACCCTCCAATTCCTCTTGCGCACACTCAAACGCCGCCTTGACGTACTCCGCAGCGCGTTCCGCGTCCGCCTCGGTGCAGAAATAGTTACCGAGGGTGTAACGGGCGTCGTCGGCTCTCGTGCCATATTCCGCAGAGAACTCAACTCTGCCATCAGTATCGACATAGAAGTATCTGCCGCCACACTCCGCCCGCCAACGCACGGGCGGTACGTGCTCGATGTTGGCGCGGAGGAGTCCCTCGCACGACGTGCCGCTGTCCTCGTCACACGCCTTGCGCACCCAACACGTGTTGCACCCATCGGTGATGATTTTGCTAATCTGCGCGTTGTGCTCCGCCGTTGTGTACCCTTGCAGGATAATCTTTTTCTTGCTCATGTTATGCCCCTTTCCGCCGCATTTCGCGGCATTTCGCGGCTCAAACTTGTCGCACTTCGTTCTAATCATCGTATTCGCACCCGCAACCCTCGCCGCCGTCACAGCCGCTCGCGAACCGCCC
>JGI994J12354_10002639_pt1 | contig 17235 bp, 13 predicted proteins | sample IntmicLarv3ML3BL_FD_12354 | JGI IMG/M metagenome (IMG submission 12354) | reverse complement strand
TTTTTCGGCATATGATTATAACCTCCACATATAGTTGAAAAACCGCTCTCCATAGATGCGTATTTTATTAAATATAGCACAATAAGCGATTGTAAACAATCTATATGTATTTTTGAATGGAGCCCGGTGGCCTGCATTACATCCCTTCCGGTATCCGTTCAGATGAATGCCCGGATAACCCATGAAGCCACCCAGCATCCCATGCCCAAAAGGCCGGGCTCCCAGTGGATGGCCCGCTCCACCGAGCGATTGTAGTCGAAAAACGAGACTCGCTCTTCCTCCTCGGCTTTGTTGGCCGACTTGAAGGAAGCAATTATCTGACTGTACCCATAGATGAGCAAATTGAACAGGCCGCTCCATAAAGCGACGCGAAACAATGTAATCATCACCAGGATGAACCCTGCCAGAAACAGGCTGTCCTGGATGAAAAACCGGTCGCCCTGGTATCCGAGAAGCAGCAGCAGGGCCGCGAACAGAACCCCGCCGGCAATGCCCCAGCGGATGAATCGGCCGCGGCTCAGCCGGGGAGCCCTCACAGGCTCTCCCCCCGGCTCACCCGTTGGAGCTCGCTCTCCGACAGCATGACGAAATGCCCCGGCGCCACCTCCCGCATAGCGGGCTGACTGCTCTCGGTATAGCCGTGCGCGTCATAGTCATAGGAGACACGCTGGCGGCTTTTTTCCACGTGCGGGTCGGGGATGGGAATGGCCGACAGCAACGACTTGGTGTAGGGATGTATCGGGTTGCTGTAAAGCTTGTCCGATTCGGTCATCTCGACAATGCGGCCTCGGCTCATGACGGCAACGCGCTCGGAGAAATACTTGACCACACTCAGGTCGTGTGCGATGAACAAAATGGTGAGCCCCAGCTCGCGGCGCAGGTCGTTGAGCAGGTTGAGAACCTGGGCCTGGATGGAGACATCCAGGGAGGAAATGGGCTCGTCGGCGATGATGAGATCGGGGTCGGTGAGCAGTGCCCGGGCGATGCAGATGCGTTGCCGCTGGCCGCCCGAAAACTCGTGGGGATAGCGGGTCGCGTGCTCCCGGGTCAGGCCCACCATGCTCAGCATGGCCTCCATACGCTGACGCAAATCCCGGGGATTAGCGTAGATTTTGTTGATTTTCGCGCCCTCACAGACAATTTCCTCAACGGTCATGCGGGGGTTGAGCGAGGCAACGGGGTCTTGGAAAATCATCTGCATCGACCGTGTGACGGCCCGTGTCTGCTCGCGGTTCAGCTTGCCCTCGATGCTGCTTCCGTTAAAGATAATCTGGCCGCTGGAGGGCCGGTAGAGGCGGATGATGGCACGCCCGGTGGTGGTTTTGCCGCAGCCCGACTCGCCCACCAGGCCGAAGGTCTCGCCCTTTTGAATTGCAAAGCTGATGTCGTCCACCGCCTTGAGCACCGTGCGGCCGCTGTAAAAATGCTTGGAGAGGTTTTTAACCTCCAGCAACGGCTTATCCATGGGCGCGCCCTCCCTTCTCCTCAGACAGGCGAAGCATGAGCTCCTCGGGTGGTGCTACCTTGGGCGCATCGGGGTGGAGCAGCCAGGTGGCGGCGTAGTGGGTGTCGGAAACCTTGAACATGGGCGGCTCCCGCTCGAAGTCGATGGCCATGGCATAGCGGTTACGCGGTGCAAAGGCATCGCCCTTGGGCGGATAGAGCATGTTGGGCGGTGTGCCCGGGATGACCATCAGCTTGTCGCCGCTTTGACTGTTGAGGCTCGGCATCGAGCTTAATAGGCTCCAGGTGTAGGGATGGCGCGGGTCGTAGAAGATGTCATCCACCGTGCCCACCTCGACAATCTTGCCGGCGTACATGACGCACACCCGGTCGGCCACATTGGCCACAACGCCCAGGTCGTGGGTGATGAAGATGACCGATAGGTTGTTCTTGCGCTGCAAATCCTTAATAAGCTCCAAAATCTGCGACTGGATGGTTACATCCAGGGCGGTGGTGGGCTCATCGCAGATGAGCAGCTCGGGGCTGCAGGCCAGAGCGATGGCGATGACGATGCGCTGGCGCATCCCTCCGGAAAACTGGAAGGGGTATTCGTTATAGCGCTTTTCCACGTGGGTGATGCCGACACTGGCCATGAGCTCCAATGCCAAGGCCTTGGCGGCGGCAGGCTTCATGCCTTTTTTAACGCGCAGCGTCTCGGTAATCTGGTGGCCGATTTTCATCACGGGGTCGAGGGCCGAGAGGGGGTCTTGAAAAATCAGGCTGATTTCGTTGCCCCGGATTTGGTCCATCTCGCGGTCGCTCACGGTCAGCAAGTCCCGATTCTTGTACTTGGCCGTGCCGCGCAGCATCATGGCATTTTGGGTGAGCAGCCGGGTGATGGCCTTGGTCGTCACCGATTTTCCCGAGCCCGATTCGCCCACAATGGCCAGGGTTTCACCCTTGTATAAATCGAAATCGACCCCTCTGATGGCCTGAACCGCGCCCGAATAGGTTTTGAAATGGAGGTGCAAATCGCGCACCTCTAAAATGCGTTCGCGCTCGCTCATTGCTCGCTCCCCCTTAATCTGGGATCAAAGGCATCCCGCAGCCCGTTGCCGAAGATGTTGAAGGCCAGCATCAGGAACGACACCACCAGGGCCGGGAAGACCATGAGGTGGGGTGTCGAGGTCAGCTTTTTCTGGGCCTCGGCCAGCAGCACGCCGATAGAAGGCTCGGGAGCCTGAATGCCCAGGCCCAGATAGGAGAGGAAGGACTCGGCAAAGATGGCGCCCGGAATGGCCAGGGTGGCCTGGGTGATGATGGGCCCGATGGCGTTTGGCAGAATGTGGCGGAAGATGAGGGTGCTGTCCCGCGCGCCCATGGTGCGGGAGGCCATGACATACTCATAGTCCTTATAGCGGTAGAACTGGGCGCGAATCATCCGGCTCATGGGCACCCAGTTGACCACGATGAGCACCAGGATGAAGGATTGTATGCCGGCCCCCAAAACCATGATGAATAGGATGGATATGACTAAAAAGGGTATGGCGCCCAAAATTTCAGCAATGCGCTGCATCACCATATCCACTGTGCCGCCATAATAGCCCGAAACCGAGCCGTAGACCACGCCGATGAAGCAGTTGATGAGCACCGAGACAAAGCCAATCATCAGCGAGATGCGGGAGCCGCGCCAGACGCGCACAAACATATCCCGACCGATGTCGTCGGTGCCAAACCAGAAGAAATGTTCCTCGGCACCCTTCAAGACATACATATTCACCCGGGCCGTGACCATGGGGATGTCGCGGCCCCGATAATTCCAGATGTAGGTATTCACAATCTCGACCACCGCGTCACCATATTCCTCAAGCTCGGCCTCCTGTAGCTCGAAAATCTTGGTGCCGTCCAGGATGCCCAGCTTTTCAAGGCCCTGCACACGCGGCGGCAGTGTTCCAAAGCTGGTGTGCTGGGTGCGGAAGGTGTAGGGACGAATCATGGGCCCCACAATGGCAGCCAACACGATGAACAGGATGATGACCAGGGAGGCGACGGCCGCCCGATTGACCTTAAAGCGCAGCCAGGCATCCTTGAAATAACCGATGGGCTCGCGCTCAAACTCCTGGTCGTGCAGGCGCACATCCAGCTGGTGCATCTTGAACTGCCGGGCCGGGATTTTCTCCGCCGCGATGGCCGCGGTGTCGGGCACCTGATAGGTGAAGGTCCTTCGGGCTGCCGCCAGGTGACGCGCCCTGCTTCTCTTACTCACGAACCTTCCCCCCTCCCATACGTACACGCGGATCGACCAGGCCGTAGGACAAATCCATGAGCAAAATGGTTGCCAGGCCGATAAGTGAATAGAAAAATAAGGTGGCAATGGTCAAATAATAGTCGGAGGCGCCGATGGACTGGGCGATGAGCGAGCCCATGCCGGGGATGCCAAAGATGTTTTCGACCACCATGGAGCCGCCCAGCAGGTTGGTGAACATGGGCACCACCACATTGCACAGCGGAATGAAGGAGTTTCGGATGGCATGGCGCAGGGTTGACTGAAGCTGAGACAGACCCTTGGCGCGGGAGAGCAGCATGTACTCGGAGTTGAGGGCCTCGAAAAGCTCAGAGCGCAGATACCGCGTGATGGTGGCAATGCCGCCGAAGGAGAGCGCCAAAATGGGCAGAATCATCGAGTGAAACTTGGTGATTGACCAATCGGCCTCCAAATTGAGCAAAATGGGGAAGAGCTGCAGCTTGAAGGAGAAATAGTATTGCAGCAGCGACGCGAACACAAAGGAGGGCACCGAGATGAAGAAAACCACCAGCAGCGAAATGACATTGTCTGTCAGGGTGTTTTTCTTCAGGCCGGCGATGACCCCCAGCAGCATGCCCACAGGCAGGGTCAGTGCCAGGGAGAACAGGTTGAGCTGCAGGGTAAGCGGGATTTTTCCGCTGATGACGTCGAGCACCTGTGACCTTGGGTAGAGTGCAATCGACTCGCCAAAGTCAAAGCGGAGGAAGTTCCCCAGAAAGATTGCGTACTGATCCCACAGCGGCCTGTCCAGATAGTACCGCTTTTCCAGGGCGATACGGATTTCGGGCAGGGCGCCCTCGCCCGCCACCGCGCCCGGAATAAGCCGGATGACAAAAAACAGAATGCTCACAATTAAAAACAGCGTGATGGCCATGGCGAGCAGCCGTTTTAAAAGATATTTGCCCAAACGATTCACTCCCGTCAGATGAGGTCGCGCCCATAGCCCTTCGGGTGGTGGGCGCGATAGGATATCCGAGTGCCGGCGCAATGCCGGCACTCGGACGGGCCTCCGGAGTTATCCGGGGATGATATCGCTCTGGAAGAAGCCGTAGGTGACCCAGGGCAGATAGGTATAGGTGGGCAGCTCGATGCGCTCGTTAATGAGCCATGTATTGTTGTTCTGCATGGTGGGGATGAAGACACAGTGCTCCATCAGCAGCGCCTCCATGCGGGCCAGCGCCTTGATGCGGGCGTCGGGGTCGTGAAGCAGATCGCCGTACATGCTGTCGAAGTACAGCTGGTCGAATTCCTCGTTGTAGAAGCCGGTCAAGTACTTGTCGGAATAGTCGCTGGTGTAGACGAACAGGGAGGACCACATGTTGAAGCTGTTGCCGCTGCGCACACCGGTGCCCAGGTCATAGTCGCCCACGCGATAGTTGTCGTAGGCCTGCTGGGGCTGCACAGCGCGCAGGGTGAGCTCGAAACGGTCGGCGCCGAACAGGCCCTCCCATTTTTCCTGGCACACCTCGCCGCTGCGCTTCATCTCCTCCTGGCCGTCGAAATAGGTCATCTCGATGGTGATTTTCTTACTGCCGTTGCGCGCGTAGGCGGCCTCAAACAGCTGGAGAGCGAGGGCATCATCGTCACAGTACTTGGCGACCAGAGCCTTGGCCTCGGGGGTGTCGCGATAGGGCTTGGAGACGCCGTCGCTGCCGGTGACCGAGATACCGGTGGAAATCAGATAGTTGGGCGAATCGTACATCCGATAAATCTCGGTGGCGATGGACACGCGCGGGGCCGAATGGTAAAGGGCCAGGCGGAAATCGTTGTCCTGCATGATGACATTCTTGGATTCTCCGTTGACAAAGATACCCCAGACGCTGGCGGAAATCGACTTGATACCGCGGGGGTCATTCTTGTTGGCGTCGTAATAGTCACCCGACAGGGCGGTCCAGTCGAGCTCATTGTTTTCAAACATCTGCCAACGGGTGGCGTTTTCGGTGACATAGCGGGTGTTAACCTCATCCAGGAAATAGAAGCCCTGCTTGACAAGGGGGTTGTTCTCGTTGCGTACGAGGATTTCATAGCCGTCCAGCACCCACTCCTTGAGGGTGAAGGGGCCGCTGTAGGCCATGGTGGTGATGTCGGTGCCGTAGTTGGTGCTGGTGCGGTCGGCATTCATGCCGGCCTCATACAGCTCGGGGTGGACGGGCCAGATGAGGGCGCCCAGGTTGGTGAAGAAGTCAATCTCGGTGGCTGGATACTTTAGGGTAATCTCCAGGGTGGTGGCATCCTTGGCCTTAAAGCCGACGGACTCCCACTCGCAGCTGCCCTGGAAGTATTCCTTGGCGTTGAGGACGACGCAGGGGTCGAACATATAGGCGGCGTTCTTGTTGGCCAGCTTGGGGTCGATGAGCATCTTGGCCGAGTACTCATAGGTCTCAGCCGTGATGGGGGTGCCGTCACTGAACTGAATGTCATCGCGCAGCTTGCAAATCCATGTGGTGCCGCCGTCCGATGAGGTGGGCAGCTCGAGGGTGTCGTGGGGGACGAAGGTCAACTGGTCACTGCCGTCCACCGTGCTCACGATGCCGACCAAGGTGCTGAAAACGTCAATGATTTTTCTGCTGGTGTAGTTGTGGGGGCTGAAGGTGGCTCGGGTCGAGCCCCAGTCGTAGAAAATCTTGGGCTCGGCGGGGGCTGCGGGTTCAGTGGCCGCGGCTGTAGCGGCGGCAGATGTGCCGGCCGCGGCTGTTGTGGCGGAGGCTGTGGTGCTGCTGCCTCCCTGAGGCGTTGTGGCAGTGCCGCATCCGGCCAGCATCCCGGCCAGCATCAGGGCTGCAAGGGCAAGTGCAAAAATCTTTTTCATGGTTCTCTCCTCTTCCTTCTCTGAATGCTTACTTTATCCGTACAAGCGGGCAAAATCGGGGCTGTTACGTGTCCTTCTTCACCTCCCTTACAGTGAAATTCTTGGGCGGCGTCTCGCCCAGCAGATGGCGGACGAAGTAATCCCACCTCCGGCGCACCACATAGGGGAATTGCCCAACGCCGTGGGCACTGTTAGGATAAATCAGCATATCGAAATCCTTGTTGGCCTCGATGAGCGCACCGGCCAGCTGGATGGTGGCCGAGGGATGGACATTGTCGTCCATATCGCCATGGATGAGCAGCAGATGCCCCTCCAGGTTGCCGGCCAAATTGCGGTTGGCCTGGGCGGCGTAAGCTTCCTCAGAGTAGGGGCCAATCCAGCGCTCACCCCAGTGGGCGTGGTACTTGGCCTGGTCGTGGTTGCCGCACAACGAGACGCCCACCTTGTAAAACTCGGGGAACTGCAGCAGGGCCCGAGCCGTGGCGTAGCCGCCGCCCGACGCGCCCCAGATGCCCACGCGGTCAGCGTCAATCCAGCTGTGCTGCTCGGCCAGCTGCCGGATGGCGCACACATGGTCCTCAATGCCGCAGGCCTCCTCGTGCTTGCCGTAGATATAATCGTGGATGCGTTTGCCGCGCAGCGGGGTGGCCAAGCCGTCTACAATAATGCCCACAAAGCCCAGCTGGGCCAGGGATTGAAGCCCGCCCTGGGGGTCGGACTCCAAAAACGGGCGGTTGAACTCGAAGGCCTTGGGCGTGTTGATGCGTTGACTGCCGCCATAGATGAAGTCGATCACCGGATATTTTTTGGTCGGATTAAAGCCATGGGGCTTGATGAGGATGCCGTAGATGGGCGTCACGCCATCCCGGGCCACGGCCTCGAAGGGCTCGGGTACGATATAGCCCTTGGCCTCGATACGGCTGATATCGGCGGTGGCAATGCGGCACAGGGAAGTGCCATCGCAGGTGAAAACCTCAGTAATCGGCACGGTTCGGATGGTCGACCAGGTGTCGACATAATAGGCGCCATCCCTCTGGAAGCGGCTGATGTGCTCGGCCACGGGGCCGGTCAGCTTTTCAATATGGCCGGTATCCAAGTGGACGCTGTACAGCATCTGATAATAGGGGTCCACGCCGGGCTCCTTGGCCGAGGCCGAAAAGTAAAGGGTGCGCGCGGCGCGGTCGTAGTGCCGCATCCGGCGCGGGCCGTAATCGCCCGGCGACAGGTCCTTCTTGGTCTCGCCGGTGTCGGCGTCGATGAGGTAGAGGGAGGCCCAGTTGTCGCGCTCCAGCAGCCAAATGAGCTCTCGGCTCTCGGGGAGGTAGCGCAGGCCGGGGTCGGCAAAGGCCTCCTGGGCAGCATTCCCGTAGTATTCGGTAAAGCCGAAGGTTTTGTAGTGCTGGCGGGTCGCCACCCGGGCGGTGGCGGCCAGAGCATCCATGATGATGACCTGGCCCTCCTTGAAATAGCGGTCGTAGCGCACCAGGCAGGCCTCAGTGCCGTCCGCTGTCCACTGGAGCTGGTCGCTGTCGCTTTCAAACATCGCCAGCTGAAACAGCTCGAGAGCGCCGCCATCCAGTGTGACCGCTCGGGCGGTTTTTGCCTCAATATCAAGGACATAGGCCTGTGCGGTAAGAATGTGCTCATCGGCGGGCAGTGAATAGGGATAGCTGGCGCCTATGGGCCGGGGCGATCCGTCGAGGGGCATCGACTGCACCAGATGAAACGCATCCACCCGGCGGGAATCCCGGCGATAGGTGAGAATCCGCTTGCTGTCTGGCGACCATTTGAGGGCCGGCGGTATTTGGTTGGGCGTTTTTTTCAGCAGCTTTTCGCTGACCATGAGGAACCGCAGGCCATAGGCCCAGTCGCTGCGGCCATTGTGGGTCAGTTGGGTTTCCACCCCGGTTTGGTTGTCGCGGACGAAGATGTTAAAATTCCGCACAAAGGCGCTGTGGGATTTGTTTGGCGAGACGACCTCACCCTTGCCGTGGATGGGGAATCGCAGAGCGGTCAACTGCCCGTCGTCCAGCCCATAGCAAAACTCGCCCACCGTATCCTGGATGGAAAGATACATCACATGGGGTTCGCCGGTGACGGCATGGAGGGTCATCCCCAAGTCGGTGGCCTTGGCCTCCGCGAACCATGGCGCAATTGCCTTGGCCAAAGCCTCATGGTCGAAGAGGGGCGCGGCAGTCTTGTCCCCATGGTGGTAACGCATGTATCGGGGCTTGATGTCTCCCGCGTCATCCACGGTGTCCAGCTCAAACCAAAAATCCTGCGTGTCTGCAATCCAGTTTTCGATGATACGTTCATTCAAAACGTGCTTTGTGCCGTTGGCGCTGTAGATTTCCGCAGCCCGCTTGTAGGCGTTTAGCAATGATTTCGACCTCCCCTTATGCTTCTGTGCGCAAAACATCATGCTGTTATGGACGCTGGCCACATTGAGTCCTGTAAAATATCATGATATATGCTACAATACGATAATAATACAAACTATAGACGATATAATTATAGAATTTAGCATATCGTACGGTAATAATCAATACAAATGCAGATTTTCGTGAATGCGCACAATTAATCGCTGAGAAACACAGCAAAACGCACTATAAAAGCACTGCAAATGGCCGCATGAAGGGGAGGATACCCGTGCCGCGCATGAACCACCACATTTCCACGCATATTCCCGCCACCTACGCCATCGGACAGACGGCCTCGGCCAATATGCTCGATTGCTCGCTGGGCGTCAACCCTTTTGGCTGCTCACCCACCGTGTCCAGGGCTTTCGAGGGTCTTGCGCTCTCCGGCATCAGCGCTTATCCCCATGAGGACACGCTTAAAGCGGCCCTTGCTCGCCACTGGGCTCCCTGGGCGCAAATCGGGGCGGACAACCTGCTTTATGGCAATGGCAGCATGGGGCTTCTTGCCGACATCAACCGGCTTTTTCTGTTCCCTGGGGCCAGGGTGTTTGGCATCATGCCCGGGTTTTCCGCCTATCATGACAATGTGTGCATGCGCGGCGCCGCCCTCACGGGCGCAACACTCACACCCGATATCACCGAGGAGACGCTGATACAGGGGATGCTGGAGGGCATCCGGCGCGAGCAACCGGATATGATCTACCTGGAAAACCCTAACAATCCCACCGGCTTCGCCCTGTCGCTGAGCGAGGTGAAACGTATAACCGACCTGGCCGAAGGCCGAGACATCCCGCTGTTGGTTGATGAGGCCTACGGCGACTATAGGCCAAATGACCAATCGGCCATCTGTCTCGTCCCCAGGTTTTCCACCCTAATGGTCACCCGCACGTTCTCAAAGGGTTTTGGCCTCGCGGGCCTGCGGATCGGCTATGCTGTGGCAAGCCCGGCCGTTGCGGAAAATCTGAAAAAAATCATTTGCATTTTCAATGCCAACACCCTGGGGCGTGAAGCGGCCAAGCTTGCCCTGTGCGACACGGCCTTTGTGCGTCAAACCATTGAAGCTGTCCGCACAGGTAAGGCGATTATGATGGGCGCTTTGAAAAACATCGCGCACTATCCCACATCCGAGACGACCCCCATCGTGACATTGACCACGGCCAGGGATGTCGACCTTTTTGAGCATCTCAAGGCCTTTGGTATCTTTGCCGTGCCAGGAGAGAGCTTTGAAAGCCTGGACAGGCGATGCGTGCGGCTTATTCTGCATCGGGATGTCGATGCGTTGGCCATCCGCTTGTCGGCTGCCGACAAGGCGCTGAGCGGATAGGTGCGTCAATTTTCAGCAAAGGGCTTGACAAATGTTGAAAAGAGGTCTAAAATCACTCTCAAGTTGTTTTTAGGCAACTTGATATACTGTAAAATGCCGTGATGAGGAAGTAGTACCCAACCGGGCCTGTGCTTACAGAGAGAGCTCATATGCTGAGAGAGCTTGCAAAGGCGGATGGCGAACTGATCCTCTAGCAGCGGGCTGAACGGGCGCTTGCCCCAGTAGGTCTTGCCGGAGGCCCTCCGTTATCATGGGGCGCGATATCGAGGGCTGTGCACATAGCGGTCTTCCGCATCGTATGAGATGCGCAGATTTTCTGCGAAATTAGGTGGTACCGCGAAGGTTTTAACCCTCGTCCTGATGTGTAATCAGGGCGAGGGTTTTTTCGTTTGTCAGCTAATTTTCGGGAGGCCTCACTGGGGGTTGAAGACAACCCCCAAGAGCAAACGCGGGACATTGCGACAACAGGAGGAAGGACATGGACAACCGCATTATCATTTTTGACACGACCCTGCGGGACGGGGAACAGACGCCGGGGGTCAACCTCAACCTCTCGGAAAAGCTGGAGATTGCCGGGCAGCTGGAGCGGCTGGGGGTGGATGTGATTGAGGCCGGGTTCCCGGCGGCCTCCACGGGGGACTTTGAATCGGTGGCGGCGGTGGCGGCCACCTCTGGCTGCACGGTGGCCGCCCTGTGCCGGTGCGTCGAGGGTGACATCCGCACAGCGTGGGAGGCCGTCCGGTGCGCCTCCAAGCCCCGGCTGCACCTATTCATCGCCACCTCGGACATCCATATGCAATACAAGCTCAAAATGTCGCGCACCGCCGTGCTGGAGCAAGCGGTGCGCAGCATTCGGCTGGCTAAAACCCTGTGTGACGACATCGAGTTTTCCTGCGAGGACGCCAGCCGCAGCGACATTGATTTTCTGGCCGAGATGGTGACGGCCGCCCTTGAGGCCGGGGCGGGCACCATCAACATCCCCGACACGGTGGGCTATGCCGTGCCGGAGGAGTTTGCCAGCCTCATCCGTCAGCTGAGGGCGCGGGTGCCCGGCCTCGATCAAGCGGTGCTCAGCGTCCATTGTCACAACGATCTGGGGCTGGCCACGGCCAACACCCTGGCCGCGCTGGGGGCCGGAGCCCGGCAGGCCGAGGTGACCATCAATGGCATTGGCGAGCGGGCGGGCAACTGCGCCCTGGAGGAGGTTGTCATGGCTCTTAAAACCCGGGAGAGCCAGCTGGGGCTGGAGACCGGGGTGGACGCCACGGGAATCTACCGCACGGCCCGGCTGGTGGAGCGGCTGACCGCCATGGGGATTCCGGCCTGCAAGGCGGTAGTGGGGGGGAATGCCTTCGCCCACGAATCGGGCATCCACCAGCACGGTATGCTGGAAAACCCCATGACCTATGAGATTATGACCCCGCAGTCCATCGGCAAAAACGCCAGCACCATGGTGCTGGGCAAGCATTCGGGCCGCCATGCCTTCAGCGAGCATTTGATTCAGCTGGGGTGTCCGCTGACGGGGGATGCCCTCGATCAGGCATTTGTCCAGTTCAAGGCACTTTCCGACCGGAAGAAGGCGGTGAGCGACGAGGACATGATGGCCCTGGCGCTGCATAAAATCGCTCCGGTGCCCGACTTTTACACCTTGGAGCGCTTCCAGGTGCAAAGCGGTAACTGCATTCAGTCGGTGGCAAGTGTCACCCTGCTTCACGAGGGGGAAAGCAAGACCGAGGCGGCCACCGGCGAAGGGCCCATAGACGCCGCCCTGAGCACGGTGGCTCGCATAGTGGGGGGACACTGGCCCCTGGAGGCCTACAATATCAAGGCGGTGTCCGGCGGCGAGGATGCCCTGGGAGAGGTGACTGTGCGGGTGGGCTATGGCGGGCGAAGCTACAGCGGCAAGGGCCTGGCCGACGACATCATTGAGGCGTCTATTCGGGCGTATATCGACGCCATCAATCGGATTTTTGCCCAGGCGGCCCGAGATGAGATTGACATCACTGAAGGGAGAGAGGCAGTATGACACAGACACAGAAGATTTTGGCCCGGGCGGCGGGCAGAGAGGCGGTGCAGGCCGGGGAGCTGCTCACCGTGCCCCTGAGCCTGGCCTTTGCCAACGATATCACGGCACCGGTGGCCATTGACGAGTTTTACAGAATGGGAGCGAAGGCCGTCTTCGACCCGGCCAAGGTGGCCCTCATCCCCGACCATTTTACGCCCAACAAGGATATCGCCGCCGCCAAGCTGGCCCAAAAGACTCGGGATTTTGCTCGGGATATGGGCGTGCCCCACTATTTTGAAGTGGGGCGTATGGGCATCGAGCACGCTCTGCTGCCCGAGAAGGGGCTGATTTCTCCAGGGGATGTGGTGATCGGGGCAGACAGCCACACCTGCACCCACGGGGCGCTGGGGGCCTTTGCCACCGGGGTGGGCTCCACCGACCTGGCCGCCGGCATGGCCACCGGGATGGGGTGGTTCAAGGTGCCCGAGGCCATTCAGGTGGTGCTTCATGGCCGGATGGGCCGGGATGTTTCGGGCAAGGATGTGATTTTGCACCTCATCGGCCTGCTGGGCGTGGATGGGGCGCGGTACTGTTCCCTGGAGTTTACCGGGGACATCGCGGGGTTGAGCATGGATGACCGCTTTACAATATGCAATATGGCCGTGGAGGCCGGGGCCAAGAACGGGATTTTCCCGGTGGATGATGTGACGCGGGAATATCTGGCGGCCCACGGCGCGCGCCCCGGCTGGGCGGCGGAGGCCGATGGGGAGGCCGAGTATATCCGCACGGTGGACATTGACTTGGCCGCCGTGCCCATGACGGTGGCGTTCCCTGCCCTGCCTGAGAACGCCCGCACGGTGGACGCGGCGGCCGACATGCACATCGCCATCGACCAGGTGGTCATCGGCTCGTGTACCAACGGGCGCATGAGCGATATGCGAGCGGCAGCCCGGGTGCTCAAAGGCCGCGCAGTGCACCCGAGGGTGCGGTGCATCATCATTCCGGCCACCCAGGATATTTGGATGGCCTGCGTGCATGAGGGTCTGATGGACATCTTTGTGGCGGCGGGGGCAGCGGTCTCCACCCCCACCTGCGGGCCGTGCCTGGGCGGATATATGGGTATTCTGGGCCCGGGAGAGCGGTGTGTCTCCACCACCAACCGCAACTTTGTGGGCCGCATGGGCGACCCCACATCCCAGGTTTACCTGGCATCCCCGGCTGTGGCGGCGGCCAGCGCGGTAGCCGGGGAGATTGCCGCCCCCCACCATCTGAAGGAGGTTTAGCCATGTCTGTTTTGTTTGAGGGCACTGCCCATACCTACGGTGACCACATCGACACCGATGTCATCATTCCGGCCCGCTATTTGAATGAGCCCGACCCCGCCGCCCTGGCCGCCCACTGCATGGAGGATATCGACAGCGATTTCATCCGGCGGACGCAGCCGGGAGATATGATGGTGGGCGGCATCAACTTTGGCTGCGGCTCCAGCCGGGAGCACGCCCCCCTGGCCATCAAGACCTGTGGTATCAGCTGTGTCATCGCGGCCAGCTTTGCCCGCATTTTCTTCCGCAACGCCATCAACATCGGCCTGCCGGTTTTCGAGTGTCCCCAGGCTGCCGCAGAGGCCCGGATGGGCGACCGTCTCACTGTCGAGCCGGAGACCGGGGTGATTCGCAATCTGACCCAGGGTACGCGCTATGAGGCTGCGCCCTTCCCGCCCTTTATGCAGGGCATTATGGCGGCCGGGGGGCTGGCGGCCTATGTGCGCGGGGGTAGCATGGGGCGGCAGCCATGAGTCGGCACAAGCTGGCCGTGCTGCCCGGGGACGGCATCGGGCCCGAGGTGACGGCGGCCGCGCTGGCCGTGCTGGAGGCCGCAGGGCGGCGCTTTGGATTTGAGGCGGTATACAGCCGGGGTCTTATCGGCGGGGCGGCCATCGATGCCTGCGGCAAACCGTTGCCACAGGAGACGGTGACGCTGTGCGGGGCCTCCGACGCTGTGTTGCTGGGGGCCGTGGGCGGCCCCAAATGGGACGGAGGTGCCGTGCGGCCCGAGGAAGGTATTTTAGGCATCCGCAAGCACCTGGGCCTTTACGCCAACCTACGCCCGGCCACGGTCTACGCCCCCTTGCGAGGGGCCTCGCCCCTGCGGGAGGATATTGTGGCCCGGGGGGTCGACCTGCTCATTGTCCGAGAGCTGACCGGCGGCATCTATTTTGGAGACCGGGGGAGCGGCCCCGACTGGGCCTACGATACCGAGCGGTACTCCGTGGCCGAGGTAGAGCGCATCGCCCATGTGGCCTTCAAGGCGGCGAGAGGCCGCCAAAAGCGGCTGTGCTCGGTAGACAAGGCCAATGTGCTGGAAACCTCCCGCCTGTGGCGGCGCACGGTGGAGGCGGTGGCCCAAAGCTATCCCGACGTGGCGCTGAGCCATATGTATGTGGACAACGCCGCCATGCAGCTGGTGCGGGCGCCTATGCAGTTCGACGTGGTGCTCACCTCCAACCTCTTTGGAGACATTCTCTCCGACGAGGCCAGCCAGATCACCGGCTCCATCGGGATGCTACCCTCGGCCTCGCTGGGCGCGCCGGGCACGCCTGGCCTTTACGAGCCCATCCACGGTTCGGCCCCCGACATCGCGGGGCGCGGCCTGGCGAACCCGCTGGCGGCTATTCTGTCGGCTGCCCTCATGCTGCGTCACTCCCTGAATGAGCATGAGGCCGCCACGGCCATTGAGGCGGCAGTACTCTGCGCCCTGGAGCAGGGGGCACGTACGGCCGACCTTGCAGTCGGTGAGCCAGCCCTGACCACCGAACAGATGACCGGGCAGGTGCTTGAGGCTCTGGGGCACGGACACTAAAAAACGCCCTGCACACAGAAGTGCAGGGCGTTTTTTATGCTGTGCGGATGGAAGCTCGGCGGCGACGGGCGCGGGGGGACATAACCGATTGCCGCGCCGCGTGTTGCACCTGAAAATCGTCCGTCTGTTATCAGGGCGCCGCTCTCATCAAGCTCCATTCCCGCAATCGCGGAAGCCGGCGATAGCATCTCACGTATACCCGGGCCGCCGGCGGGGCCCTCATAACGGTATCTCTCCAAGAATGATTTCGATTATATTTCGGCAATATACTGTATCAGGTTATGGGTTATCAATAATAGAAATTACATTTTTACGGCGCCAAAGCCTCAAAAATCATGAAAATCAATAGAATACGTAAAATGCTCTGTTACAGCAAAGCAATGCCCTGTTCGCGGCAGTCTCGCATCATCTCCCTGGGCCAAACTGAGGCCTGAACCTCGCCGATGTGGGCCTTTTTCAGCAAAAACATACAAAGGCGTGATTGTCCGATACCGCCGCCCATGGTCTGAGGAAGACGGCCCCCCAGCAGTGCCCGGTGGAAGGGCAGCCCGGCACGGTCGGTGCTTCCCGCGGCCTCCAGCTGCGCCTGAAGGGTGGGTACATCCACCCGGATACCCATGGAGCTGAGCTCCATGGCGCACTGGAGGGGCTCATGCCATACCAGAATGTCGCCGTTGAGGGCCCAGTCATCGTAGTCGGGGGCTCGGCCGTCGTGAGGCTGCCCGCTCTTGAGCGGCGCGCCAATGCCCTGGATGAACACGGCCCCGGCCTCTCGGCAAATGGCGTTCTCCCGCGCCTTGGGGGTCAGGCCGGGCCAGCAATCCTCCAACTGTTGGGCGGTGACTATCGTGATTTCGTGGGGCAGGTCGTGACGGATGGGCGGCCAGTAGACCGCCACCCAGGCGGCGGCCGCCTTGAGGGCACCGTAAATGCGTCGCACCGTGGTGTGGAGCTGGGCCTCGGTGCGCTCGTCCTCACCGATGACGGCCTCCCAGTCCCACTGGTCAACATAAACCGAGTGCAGATTGTCCAGCTTTTCGTCCCGCCGGATGGCGTTCATGTCGGTAAACATCCCCTCCCCTTGGGGGAAGCCGTACTCGCCCAGGGCCTGGCGCTTCCATTTGGCAAGGCTTTGGACAATTTGCACCTCGTCCCCGGTGTCGGGGATATCGAAGCCCACCGGGCGTTCGACCCCGCTGAGGTTGTCGTTGAGGCCGCTTGCGGCAGCCACAAAGAGCGGGGCCGAGATGCGCTGAAGGTTGAGGGCGGCGGCCAGATTGTTTTGAAAAACCTCCCGCAGTTCTTTGATGGCCCGCTGGGTCTGGCGAACATCCAGCGAAGGCCGATAATCCTGTGGCAGCATGAGCTTTCCGCCCTCCATAGCAAGTCCTCCTTGAAGCATAGTAGGCAAACTATACGCCATCCGCGCATGAAATGCAAGTAGATAAAGTGATTTTCTGCTGTCGTGAATACGCGAATCGGAGCGCATGTGCTCCCGTAGGGCATGTGTATCGCCATAAGGGCCCGCCCACACCAGCAGAACCGAAGAGGGAAAGGTTCCCCATTGCTTCACGGTCACACGGGCCGGTGGATAGGCGCTATGATAGACACAAGAAGTCCTTCGGCGGCGGCAGAAGGACTTCTTGTAAGCTTTTTGAGAAGAGATGCCACAGGTGGATTCAAAACAGTGTATATGTCCATAAGTGAAGATAAAGCCATCTGGATAAACCAAACAAAACCCCTTGAAAGCATAGTGTTTTCAAGGGGGCCCACAATGGAGCTTTCACCCGGACTCGAACCGGGGAACTCATTCTCCGTCTCCAATTTTCAAGCACTCACGCTCTGCGATAACGCAGCTGTACGCGGCACACCATTTTAGTGTGAACTCTGCTGTACAGCCTGATTTTGCTCCGCAGACCGGGCACGCCCCTAATCCGTATAAACCCGAGCAACCCGGTCGTTGACTCCACACAGGAAAACCTGATAGGCTTGTCCGGTGAGGCGCTCGAGCTCAAAGGCCGAGAGCAGCGTCCCGCCGCGAGAGCGGCCCACAATGGTCACCGCGTCGCC
>JGI994J12354_10002638_pt1 | contig 17242 bp, 7 predicted proteins | sample IntmicLarv3ML3BL_FD_12354 | JGI IMG/M metagenome (IMG submission 12354) | reverse complement strand
AATGGCACTTTGGCAGGGTAAATCAAAGAGAAAGCCCACTGGCGGCAGACTCGTTTCCAGCAGAGGAAAGAGAAAATTCGAGATCAGCAGAGAGAAACAGTACACAAAGATCGGCAGACAGTCCCTCAAACAGTACCGTGGAATGGGCGGATGCGTAAAGGTCGGAATGCTGACAGCTGATTACGCAAATGTCGTCGACAAGAAAACCAACACAGTCAAGAAGGCAAAGATCCTCAATGTCACGATGAACCCCGCTGACAACAACTACGTCCAGCGTAACATCATGAACAAGGGTGCCAAGATAAAAACGGAACTCGGCGATGCCATAGTTTCGTCAAGGCCCGGACAAGACGGCGTGATCAACGCGATCCTGGTCGAATAAACAAGCATCAGACCCTGAGTGCCCAAACTCCCCTTTCCCCCTATTCTACAGTTCTCTTAAGTATAAATTCTTAAATGATGTTTCACATTGCAGGATGATAACATGGCATATGACGAGGATACAGCTATAGTGATATGGCCCGAATATTTCGATATCGAACGGACGAGGGCCATGGGCAGAAGACTTCCTAAGAAACTGTGTGTGAAGAATCCCAGTTTGGACATCATTGCCAAAGGGGCACTGATCCTAGATCTCGAATATGAATTACTTGAGAACAAAGCGTATCCCGCGAATTGGGCAGCCAAGAACGGTTGTGTAAAGGTCGAGAAAGGTAAGATCTCGAAGACCGAGTTGCTTCCAAAGATCGCCGAGATACTTTTGAAGAACCAGAAAAAATGAGAAAGATCTCCGCGTTGGATTCCAAGATCCTGGATATTAACTCTGCAGCACTGGGTATTCCGGTTTGCACATTGATGGACAATGCCGGCACCGCCATAGTAGATCTTTTGAATTCAAGGTTTCCGAATAAAAGGATAGCGTTTGTCTGCGGCAGCGGTAACAACGGCGGAGACGGAATAACCGCAGCGGGAATGATGGATCCGAAAAGGGTATCCGTGTTCCTTCTTGGACCGAGATCTTCGATACGGTCCGATCATATAGGGAACTTACTTTCAAAACTCTCATGCACGACGAAGATGTTCTCCGAATTCAGAACCAATGAATTCGATGTTCTGGTGGATTGTGCATTGGGAACAGGGATCTCCGGAAGAGTACGAGACCCGTACGACTCCTTCATCAGAACAGCGAATGAATTCGTCGGACCGGTCGTATCCGTCGATGTCCCCTCGGGCTTGGGAACCGATTTATCTGTGATACCCGATATTACCATTACATTCCATGCAGCAAAAGAGGGTATGGAGGAAAACAATTCAGGAGAGATAGTCGTGGCAGATATCGGCATACCCGAAAAAGCTGAGAAACAGATCGGACCGGGAGAAATGTTGAAGTACCCTATTCCAAAGGATGAAAGCCACAAAGGTAACAACGGTCGTCTTTTGATCATCGGCGGCGGGCCGTACTTCGGAGCTCCCGCGATGGCATCTCTCGCAGCGATGCGTATCGGTACCGATATCGTAAGGGTTGTGGCTCCCGGAAAATGCTGTCATGCAATATCCTCAGTATCTCCCGTGCTGATGATAGTGGAACTGGAGGGGAACGAACTTTCTCCCGATCATGTACCAATGCTTCTCGAACTGACCAAAGATCATGATGCCGTTCTCATCGGACCCGGTCTGGGTATGTCGAATGCCACTAAAGCTGCCGTACGTGAATTCGTATCAAAATGCAAACTTCCGATGGTCATTGATGCTGACGGCCTTATAGCCTTGAATAAGGATCCGCTCTGTAACTCCAGCGTTGTTCTAACCCCTCATAAAAAAGAATTCGTCCACTTGGGAGGCATTATAAGCGAAGATATTGAAAGATCCGTATCTGATCTTTCGAGTTACCTAAAAACAACCGTACTTCTGAAAGGAAAAACAGACATCATCTCTTCCAATGACAAAATCAGAACGAACATTACCGGTACTCCTGGAATGACAAGTGCGGGTACAGGAGATGTCCTCTCCGGGATCGTTGCCGGTCTTCTGTCGAAAGGTATGGATCCTTTCGATGCTGCCTGTCTCGGTGCATACGTTTCGGGAAAAGCGGGAGAATTGAGCTTTGAAGAACACTCCTACGGACTTATTGCGACCGATATCATCGGTAACATCTCCAGGGTCCTGAGAGAAGGTCTTGGTAGATGACATGGACATTCAACCTGTTTATGGAATGCCGGCCCTGAGAGCTGATGAATATCTGATCATAGGCGATCTGCACATCGGAGTGGAATCGCATTTGAGATCCAAAGGGTTCCATCTTGTTTCGCATACGAACGATCTCTTCGATTCTATCATCGATGTTGCAGGAACGACTGCCAGCAAACTCATCGTTTTAGGAGATGTGAAAGATTCCGTTCCGGGTTCCAGCAAGCAAGAATATAAAGAAATACCCATTTTTTTCGAAAGACTTCTTGAAATGTTCGACACTGTCGATGTTGTGAGAGGGAATCATGACACTAATCTCGAAGAATTTCTTCCGGGACATGTACGCATTCGTCCCGCTTCTGGGATGAAAGCAAATAATGTGGGATTCGTACACGGACACACTTGGCCCTCCAAAGAAGTCATGTCATCTGAAACTCTAATCATGGCTCATGATCATCCAACTGTGATGTTCAGAGACGGTGTTGGCAGACAAGCAACAGAACCTTGCTGGGTCAAGGGCAGATTTAATTCCTCACCTTCGGAAAAATATGATGTTCTTCCCAAAGAATTCATTATAATGCCAGCGTTCAACAAAATGCTTGGAGGCTCGCCAATTAACATATTCGACGAACCATTATTAGGTCCTATCATGGGAGGAGATCTATTAGATTTAGACAATTCCATGATATATCTCTTGGACGGACTGTGTCTCGGAAAACGTTCCGACCTCATGATCGATGGGGGCAATAGACGAAAACGGAATAATGCCGCCAAAAGTTTCATTCGAAAATAATAAAATGTGTTTTTAAAAGGTTTCGCTTTCTTCCAAATTCGTATCAGAAACGGACCACTATGATATCTCCGTAACTCAAACTATCCGTTATCGTTGTTCCCTCGATATAACCTATAAGGCCGTCGGCCTTGTAGTTGGTTCCGTAGTTAACCTCGATATCGTGATCGTTCAGACAATCATCGATAATCGCATTTGGTGCATATCCTGCAATGCCTCCTGCCCGACAGTACATGCCTGTGGATTCAACCTCTCCATAGTTCTCGCATTCAATAATGGAATCGTATGTTATTCCTGCGATTCCTCCTGCATAACTGTACCCAGTAACGCATGAAGCCAAAACACTAGCAAGGTTCGTATTCTCACAATCGGTGATGGAAGTTCCACCGTCTGTGTAACCCGATATACCGCCTGCTCTGGTATTACCTTTATTCTCACTGGACATTGCTGCAACAGCTCCGCTGTTATCACATTCCACAATGCTCGTGCCGGTCGAATAACCGACTATTCCTCCAGCGGATGCAGTACCTCCAGTATTTCCTTCCGGGTTAATGGCAACAACCATGGTGAAATTATTGCTGTAAGAAACTGATACACCGGATAGTGTGTATGCAGCTATGCCTCCGGCTCTGGAATATTTACCCTGCGCCTCAATAACACCATAATTGTCGCAACCCTCTATATCTCCATAGGATATACCAGCGATCCCTCCAGAATATGCATAATTCGCAGCATTAATGGCAGTCACATTTCCATGATTGTATGACGTTTCAATACTGCTTCCAGCGTTCACGTATCCTACAATACCTCCGGCCCTACTGTTTCCCTTTCCATCAAATGCGCTTGCGACTATTGCGGAATTGTTGATAGATCCCTCAACAGTAGCATTATTCAGGTATCCTGCGATCCCTCCGGAATAACTGAGTCCTCCGTTAGTCTTAAGAGATTGGGAACTGACCTGTTCTCCATTGTTCACGCAATCTGATATCGACCCGTATGTCAATCCCACAATACCGCCTGCAAAACTCTGTTCGCCCGATGCACGGACGACTTCTGCTTTGTTCTCAGAATCCGTTATAGTAGAATATGATACTCCCGCGATACCGCCAGCGTGACTGTTACCGGCACCTGCATTCGTTTCTGCAACAATGGTCCCGTATTCGAATTCACAGAAACTTACGGACGTGCTCTCGGTATAACCGATCACTCCTCCGACTGCTACAGTCTTACCTTCGGCGTAGATGAATCCGCTAACAAGACATCTCGATTCCGTCTCTCCTGCTACCGAACCTCCCTGAGCGAGACCTATTATCCCGCCGGCCCTGCTGGTGCCATAGTGAGCTTCCACTGTAACCAAACGAATATCACAGGACAATACATCCACGTTGAGAGATTGTCCGATGATGCCTCCGGCGTAGCTGTATCCTGTGTCCGTTCCTTCAGCGATCAAATGGGTGTTGGAATACGTGCCATATCCCGTCACACACCCTTCGATCGTTGTGTTCGACGCATATCCTGCGATACCTCCTACTCCCGAATTCCTGCCTACAGACGTAACATTCGCATAATTGTTACAGTAAAAGACGCCTGTCAAGATGCCTGTCGCGGGAGTTAACGTACCCACAATACCGCCGGCAACAGCACTTCCGTTGTTTGTTGTTGAAACTTCTGCGGATACCGCTCCATAATTATCACAATCGATGATCTGACCATACGAGATCCCGACAATGCCTCCTGCCCTGCTACTGCTGGTTCCAGTATTTGTTGCCGTGACGATGCCACGATTATCGCAATATATCACATTACCGTGCAGTACTCCAACTATGCCTCCTGCATATGCGTAATGAGTCGCACTCTCTGCTGTGACATTACCTTCATTGGAGTTTCCTTCGATATTTGTCGCGGCTGATGCCCAACCGATTATGCCGCCGGCCCTGCTGTTGCCTCCATCCCTTACATTCCTGACGTTTCCGTAATTGATGTTGTCTTCCAACGTTGCGACCAAAACGATGCCAGGAGTTTCGCCGTGAATACCTCCCATTATCCCTCCGGTCACTTCAGATCCAGAAACGTCTCCTGTATTCACACAATCGGTAATTACCGCTGTACCGGATGCCAAAAGACCAACTATACCACCCGATATGTATGATGAACTTACCGAGTTGTTATTGACACAACCGCTTATGGTCGTCACACGAGCGGGACCTGTATGATTGCCCATGATACCAACCTGACCTACTATGCCTCCCGCAGGATAAGTTCCCGTGGATTCAATGGATCCGTCTTCGATTATCACATTGGTGATCGTGGCACCTTCGACATAACCGAACAGTCCTGCACCATATACACTGATCACGATCAGATCGTAGATTGTGTAATTGTTTCCCTCATATATACCATAGAATGGAGTATATTCTCCTCCGATCGGCACGAGGTTGGGATGTCCCGTTGTTACGGTCATCTGTATGTCCGCGATCTGAATGTAAATGTCTCCGAGGTTCCACATCTCTCCGACACCCGGAGTTCTCTCGTAGTATCCGGCTCCGACATTGAGGAGGTTGTCTTCTGTCTCCACATAGTGCAGACGCTGGATCGCCTTCGCGGTGACCACTATCTTACCTGACACGCCCGACACCGTTATGCTGCCGGTCATGTAATTCGAAGCACGAACATATACATCGTTTTGAAGTACATTTCCCATCGTCAATTCGATCTCGCTGGGGGCTACAAAATCAGTTGCAATATCAGCCTTCAACGTTTGAGTAAAGGTCCCTCCGCTCACTACGTGAACAATATCCGATACCGCTATCAGTTCCGGATCGAGAACGTATTCCACGCGGTAGTATTTTTGCACATTGGGGTAGTTTATCTGTTTGCTACCGGAATTGGTGGTACGTGTCGTACCTGCACCACTACCGTTCGGACCGTTATAGAAGAGTACTTCTCCGTTTTCATTGTATTCCAAAGAGACATAGTTGACCGCGTTCGGAAGATACACATACAAATTGTTGTCGCCACTGTGGAACGCAGATACATTAATGTTAACGTATTTCGCGCCACCAGTAGATACCAATACCGATTTTAACGTCTGAACATCCGGGCTTCCGTAAGTGGAACCCAATCCGCGTACAGCGAGTATATTGGGATGTACTCTTGCACCGCTTGTTGTCGTAACATATGCACTGTCGACGGGAAGCAACCCGTTGTTGCTTGAGACCTTTATCGATCCACCGTCGATCTTTATCCATGAATTTGCTCCCAAAGCCTTGGTGTATCCCGGGCCGATATCCTGACTTGTTCCCTGAGAGGAGACATTCACGCGACTTGTCGTTATCGTACCACCGATTATGGTGATTCTTCCGTCTCCACCGGAACCTCCTGATCCGCTTCCATTTGCTTGACCTCCGCCTCCAATGGCCGCGGCTCTGTGCTGATTCCCGTTGCCTCCTGCTTCCATTTTTACATTGACAACGCTGTTATTCATCGTTACGATACCATTACCTGCCGCAATGTTGGTTACACCAAGCATACCGTATTCTCCTGCGCCTCCTCCGATGCCTGCTCCGGAGATCGTGTTGTGCCTGGCTGAGATATCGACATTTACGTTACTATTTGTGATAGTAACTGTTCCGTCTCCCCTGACTCCTCCTCCGATGCCTGCTCCGAGAGAACCGTTTCCGGCAGAATTCGCATTCGTTCTGATAGATACAGAGACATTTGAATTGGTTATGTTGATTATTCCGGCTTGGTATTGTCCTCCGCCGATACCCGCACTTTCACTCACATTGACTGTCGAAGTCACTGTAACTCTGGCATCCGTAATGTTTACTCTCCCTGCGCCGGAATTCGACCCGGAACCGATCGCTGCAGCGTATGTGGTACCACCGGTGGTCAAATTTGCATTTACCACTCCGCCTTTGATATTAACAACGCTGATATTCGATGAGCCTGAATTTCTGGCTCCTGTTCCTATCGCGGCCCCATCTATCGTACCTCCGGAGAGTGTCGATGTTACCGTTCCGCCGTTTATGTCGATGACGGTTGTCTGCTGAGTGCTTTCACTGGTACTTACCTTACCTCCGGAACCGATTCCGGCACTGCTTATGTTGCTGCTACCGGTCACGGATACATTGACTACTCCGCCGTTGATGATGATCCTGGCAACTCCAGTACCGTTGTCTCCGCCACCGATGGCCGCTGCCCTCGACGTAGCGCACTGTACGTCCACGCTTATGGTTCCGGATTCTATCTGAATAACTCCGGGAGCTCCTGAAGCGTTACCTCCGATAGATGCCGCTATTATCGATTGGTTGCTTCCGAGAGTGTTCGTTTTGTTTACCGTGATTACACTCCCGTAGCGACCTTCGAACACTCCGGTCGTGGTCGATGACAAATATATGTTTGAGACAGTTCTGTCATTGTTCGTTATCGTATTGTTGCCTATCGCCTGTATGACGACGGTGGTTCCGCTGCTCACGTTGATACTGATCGAGCCGCTGCCCACATTCATACCCTGTATGACGAGGTAACACACTGAACCGTTACCGCCGGTGACCGTCACTGAATTATTACCCGAGACGTACGCGCTGTTCTGTGCACCCGCGAATGTGATGGTGGTCGTACCCGTTATCTTAGGGTCTTCCCATACTGCATACAGACTCACCGTTGAACTCGGCATATTGAACATCCTGGCTCCGGTGGATGAATATACGTTACCGCTGCCATCCGACCATCCCAAGAATACCCTCGTCCCGTTGACCGGTATTATTTCGAAATTCACTTTTACATCAGAACCCACTTCGTAATTCTCTGTTGTTATCAACGAACCCGATGTACCGGTATAATAATTCACATCGAAAACGGGCCCTGCGGCATCCGTTTTTTCTTCATTTCCTACCAACAATACCAATGGCGATGCCAGCATTATTGCTACTACTGCAACGACCAGAAGGATGTTGGTTTTTCGTTTATATGCACCTTCATTCTTTGACATATGTGTTTTCCCCTCACTTATGTAAATCTATCCTCTACTAAGGATTCCATATATAATCAATGATTATGATTGGGTATATTAAACCTTTTCACACCTAAAAATATGATTGTATGTTATCTCACTTATTTATCGAACGAAAACCACCGCAACATATACTCCCAAAAAAAGATTGATATTCATCAAAACGTACTATTGACGAATATTGATTCAGATAATGATCAATAATAGCCAGAAAGTTCAAACATTGTACAAAAAAATTCTACATTGTTCGGATATGAATGCCGCTGAATCTGGGTCAAAAAAGCAATAAATAAATTCCGATCAAAAGGGAGAGGGGAAGCCCCTTTCGATCGGAAAAAACGTTTAAAAATGTTTATCCTGAGAAATATGATCACAACGGAATTATTACCGGTATTCCGGAATTGTTGCAATCCATCTCCTTTGTTTCACTGTTACCGAGACCGAAGATGCCGCCTGCTTTGGCACTGCCGCCGGTTGTGAATTTGGCTATAACAGTACCGTTATTGTCGCAATTGTCGATTATCGCACTCGGTGCGTATCCGGCAATTCCTCCGGCCCTGCTGTATTTTGCTATAGCCGTGACATCACCTTCATTACTGCATCCCGCAACTGTGGTGTTTGTGGTACCTACAATGCCTCCGGCATAGCAATAACCCTTGACGCACGATGCGATCACTTCTGCATAATTCATACAGTTCATGATCACAGTCCCGTTGTCTGAATCACCGACAACACCTCCTGCCTTGACAGTATTGTTATTTACATCCGATGCCGCCTCAACAACTCCTCTATTATCGGAACCAGAGATGTTTGCAGCAACCGCGTAACCCACTATACCACCTGCACAGACCATGCTTCCAGCCTCATCATTAGGATTATTTCCGAAGACCATCGCGTAATTGTTACATTTTTCTACAACCGAAACCGATGTCTCACTTGACAATGCGTAACCTACGATGCCTCCTACAATGACCCTGTTGCCGTATGCGGTGATGATCGCAGACTCTTTGTTATGGCTTTCCAAGATAATGTTATATGAAAGGGCTGCAATCCCTCCGGCTCTGCTGAAGATACCTCTGGAGGTAACGACTCCGTTGTTTTCACATTCTTGAATCTTACCATATGAGATCGCTGCGATCCCTCCGGCGTAGCTGTATTCTTTCGAAACGGATACGACAGCCGCATTGTTGGTACAATTCACGACCTTGGTTCCACCATCAATATAACCGGCAATGCCTCCTGCTCTGTAGTTGGCCTTATCTGCCATTGTCTTCGATTCGATCTCTCCGTTATTTTCACAATCCGTGATGCTTGTGCCTACTGCATAACCCACTATGCCTCCAGCGAAAGCCGTGATGATTGTCCCGCTACCTAAATCTCCGTTATCTCCAACGATCTCAGCGTAATTGACACAACCTTTGATCGTTGCAACATAGGTCCCTTCGGACAAAGCATATCCGACTATGCCTCCAGCAACCGCCCTATTGCCCTGTGCAATGACTGTCGCAGATTCCGCATTGTTGCAATCGGTGATCGATCCGAAAGCAAGACCCGCTATACCTCCTGCCCTGCTGTCAATCCCGATAGATTTCACGACGTTGTTGTTATTGGAAGTGCTGATCGTTCCGTATGTTATCCCAGCAATTCCTCCGACATAGCTGTAACCTGCGGGGTTGAAACTTTCCAGATATCCGTGATTGAATGATCCACTGATGCTACCACCCGCATTCACATATCCGGCGATGCCTCCGACTCTGCTGTTACCCTTCTCGTCCGTTGAGGTTGCGCTGACCACGGAATAGTTTTGCGTTCCTTTAATGACCGCACTGTCGACATAACCTGCAATTCCTCCGGCATAACTGAGACCTCCGTTCGTTTTGTACGATGATGAGTGTATATACTCGCCATAGTTCGCACAATTCGATATCGATCCTGCTGTCAGACCTGCGATCCCACCTGCGTAACTCTGTCCTCCGAATGAGAAGATTGTGTCCGCATAGTTATCGGAATTGCTGATGGAGGAATATGTAACTCCCGCGATGCCGCCTGAGTAACTGTTACCGGCATTTGTTGTTTCAGCGTTGATGCTTCCTTCCGTGACCTCACAGGATCTTATCGGTGTGTTCTCGGTATAACCGACTATGCCTCCCGCCATTGCAGTTTTTCCTATTGCACTAACGTTTCCGGATACCGAACATACCTTTCCTGCATCTCCCACCGAACCTTCTTTTGCGATCGCGATTATTCCTCCCGCCCTGCTGGTACCGCCATCGGCTGTTACAGTGACCGAAACGATACAGGACGACAAGACATCCACATTGAGGGACTGCCCGATGATGCCTCCTGCATAGCTGTAGCCTGCAACAGTACCTTTAGCGACCAAAGAGATATTGGAACCTGTGCCGCCTTCTACGACACAACCAGTGATCTTCGTGTTCAATGCATATCCTGCAATGCCTCCCACTGCAGCATCCTTTCCGATTGAACTGACATTCGCGTAGTTGTGACAACCTGTGATGCTCACTTCAATATTTGCGGTGGGGGTCAGAGTGCCTGCTATACCGCCAGCAACAGCACTTCCGTTGTTTGTGGTTGAAACTACCGCGGATACAACTCCGTAATTATCAGAATTGATGATCTGACCGTAAGAAATACCTACGATACCCCCGGCCCTGCTGCTACTTTTACCTGTGTTGACGGCAATTATATTACCATTGTTCTCACAATTCTCAACGAAACCGTGCAACACTCCCACAATGCCTCCTGCGTAAGTGTAATGAGTTGAGCTTTCGACTACGATCATACCGAAATTCACATTTCCCGTTATCACGGTCTCAGTTGATGCCCAGCCTATTATACCGCCGGCCCTGCTGTTGCCTCCATCCCTTACATTCCTGACGTTTCCGTAATTGATGTTGTTTTCCAATAATGCGGTCAGAGTTATATTGGGGTCTTCACCGAAGATACCTCCAATTATACCTCCTGTCACCTCGTATCCATTGATATCCCCGGTATTCTCGCAATCGGTGATTACCACTGTACCGGATGCCAAAAGACCGACTATACCTCCCGAGATGTATGAGGAATTGACCGTGTTATTGTTGACACAACCGGTTATAATCGTCACACTGACAGGAACTACATTTTTGCCCTTGACGCCGATCTGACCCACTATGCCTCCGGCGGAACAGGTTTCCGTGGACTCGATGGACCCGTCTTCCAATATCACATTGGTGATCGTGGCACCTTCGACATAACCGAACAGTCCCGCAGCGTATCTACTGTCGATGACCAAGTTGGATATTGTATAACTGTCACCGTAAAACGTACCGCAGAACGGATTGAATGCATCTCCGATAGGTGTGAAATTGGGGTATCCCGAAACATTTGTGGTCAACACTATGTTTGCGATCTGGATGTATATATCTCCGAGGTTCCACATCTCTCCGATACCCGGAGTTTTCTCGTAGTATCCGGCTCCGACATGATTCAGATCTCTCTCATTCTCAACATAGTGAGTACGGATTATCACCTTCTGAACATCGTCAGCAAAGACGATCGTTCTGCCGGTCACTTTCAATGAATCTGTATACTCTCCAATGTCTCCGACGATCGTTCCGTTGTACTCGCGAACACCATAGGAATATGAGTCCTGGGCCGGGCGGAAATAATCCGATGAACCGGAACTGTACATTATCAGATCGGAGAGTTCGGAAGGTGCCATGCGATCATCAAAGAATGATTCGTCGGCCCTTATGCCCGTTACCAGACTCTCTCCGCTTCTGACATGCACAACATCGTTCCTTATGGATATCTCGCTTTCATTCACGAGCCCGTTCAGCCTGTATATGATACGGTAGTAGACTCCGTCCGTTGCCGTTACGGTTATTCCTGTGATATTGTATATCCTGACCTGTCCGTCCTCGCTTATCTCTGCCGAGATCTCTTTGCTTCCGCTTGGGAGATACAGATACAGGTTGTTATCCCTTGAAGTGCTGGCACTTGGGTTTCCTTGGTTGTTTGCAATATGCTTTTCATCTATTTTGAAATCCTTGTATGTTCCGTCGTAGACCGAACCTATTCCGGAATCTATCTTGACATATATCGATTGGATGTCGTCACCGGGTTGCAAAGCGACTACCATCTTCACGACGATCACTTCGGCTCCGCTATCGTCATGGCCGCGTACGTGACTGGGGAGTACTTTGTTTCCGTTCACTCCGACCTTTATCGATCCGCCGTCCACTATCAGGGTTCCGGGGACTGCACGAGTTGCGTTGTGACCGCTTCCGATATCCTGACCTACATATTCTCCCGCGGCATCCGTTGTGATGGGAGAGGTCTTGCTCGTGGAGTATCCACGTGTGATGTTGACTGAACCGCCTGTGATGGTTGTTATGCCGGGCCCTCCGCCGCTACCGCTGCTGTCGTAATTGGATCCTCCTCCGCCGATACCCGCACCACGAATGGAACCGATAGAAGCGGCCGATGAAGACATCTTTATGTCCACCAATCCTCCGGAAATATTCACTATTCCGCCGTCACCGAAATAGCCTGCGCCATTTCTGCCTCCTGCACCGATACCTGCACCGACGATATCTCCGCCTTTAGAGAACATACTGATGAATAATTCTCCACCCGTTATCTCCGTTATACCTCCGGATCCCGAATATTTTGCCGATGTTCCAGTATCGTTGAATCTGGCTCCGCCGCCTATGGCCGCCGCAAAGACACCGTAAGCTGTGTCTGCGTTCATGTCGATGGATACTTTACCTCCATGGATCTTCACATGACCTCCGGAACCTGCGTATTCGCCCTCTGCGTCATATGATCCGCCGCCTCCGATGGCTGCGCCTATGATGTCAAAAGTTGTCGAGATCATGGAAATATCAACGTTTCCGTCGTTGATCGTGAACAGACCTCCGTTGCCTCCGTTGCCTTTCCATGTTCCTCCGCCTCCGATCGCCGTTGCGTGTATGGACGAACCCTTCATCCACAACGAAAGATCACCACCGTTCACTATGACGTTACCTCCGTTACCTGTGGTTGTGGTAGCGGTATTATCTGCTCCGCCGCCTCCTATCAGGGTCGTGGACATTTTCATCGCATTTTTGAACTCTGATGCGCGTATGTTGAATTTACCTGATTCGAATCTGATATCTCCTGCCGTCTCTCCGGTTCCGTGACCGCTTCCTCCGCCGTTACCGCCTATTCCGCCTGCGGAAGGGTGATTCAGATTTTGCACGATCAGAGTGACATTGAATGTGTTGTATTGTGTGTTACCCAAGCCGACGAAGACCGCTGTCGCAACATTCGATCTGTCAAATGTGTCTCCGAGCCAATCGAACAATCCGCCGGAAGAAGTGAAAGCGGGAATACGTATTATCGTGTCATCATCGGTTATGGATTCGAAATTGTTCACACCTTTGAACTCGATGATCGCATTTGCCCCCGGCGTTATGTCAACCAGGTTATCATTATGGATGTTAGATGCGTCTATTCCTTTCTTTACGTTGACATTATCCAACAAAATGTACAATTGATCGACGGACCCGAAGGTTGCAGAACTTGCAACGGTTATTTTTCCGCCCGCCGATGCGGCACCTGTATTCTTGATCAATATCACATTCCCCGATGTGGGAATGCCGTTGATCATGTATGCGCCGTCCCAAGTGATCTCGATATTTTTGTTATTGATGTCGAAACTGTCCGTTACAGCCTTCCACTGTGCGTAGAGAGTGGTAACCTTACCTTCGATCTTTATCTTTCTGTCCTCATAATCCGAAGTGACAGAATATTGCATCCCTGATCCGTCCGCTTTAGTGTTCCAACCTGTGAACACAAAATCACCGTCGGTCCTGCTTGGGACCTTTCCGGAAAGGACCTGTGCCTCATCTCCGATAATATATCTATTGGAATCTTTCGGCACGTACCCGTCCCCGGTCCCGTTCGGATCGTAAACCACGATACCTGTCGTGTCTCCGCCTTCGGAATATGCAACAGATATCGCTGAAGCGAACGGAACCGTCAACATCAACGTGACCGCGAACACACTCAACAGTGTGATAATATTCTTGTTTTTGTTTGATTTCATAAGATCATCCCCTTCAATTTTTAATGAATAGATTATCACAACTAGGTTAATAAATCAGGTCAACTAACAATATGAGGTTTAGGATACCATCATTTTAAAAACAAGAAACGCTAAAAAAGCGTCTCATTGATAGAAAGATACAATTGAATATAGTATTAAAAAAGAAGTAAGGAGGTGTTACCCTCCTGTTTGTAATTAGTTGCGGGTAACTGTTTTGAACTCGCTGCCGTCTGCGTTCCTTATGACCGCTTTGAGCGGCATTTGGCCCGGCAGACTGTGCGTCGCACAAGAGTTACAAGGATCGTAGATCCTGAAGGCCATCTCGACCATGTTCAAGAGTCCGGGGGATACCTCGTAATTCTTGATCAAGGCTTTGGCAATCTTTATCGTATCGACGTTTATCGGACCGTTGTTGTTGGTCGTACCGACAACAAGGTTACAAGCCGTAACGATACCGTTCTCGTCGCAGGTGTAGTCGTGCGTGAGTGTTCCTCTCGGAGCCTCCACGCATCCCACACCGCGTCCGCCGGGAACGAGATCCTTCTGTTTGATGTTCTGGTCGTTCAGGTTGGGGTTGTTCGCATTCTCTTTGACCTTCTCTGCGGCAAAGATCATCTCGATTATCCTTGCCCAGTGTGTGGCGAGCGCAAAGTGCACGGGTCCTTCGACGCCGAGGCTCTTGAAGAGAGCTTTGTACTCCTCGAACGCTGCCTGAGCTTTCGGGGTAGAGATGCTCTCCGAAACATTGAGTCTCGACAGAGGGGTTGCACGATACAATCCGCTGTCCATTCCTGCGACGAGTCCCTTGTATCCGACCTTCCTCAGGTAGGGGAACTTCTCGTATGACCAGGGCTCGACAGCCTCTCCGATCTGGTTGAGGTAGTCGTACGGGTCGTACTTTGTGAACTCCTTTCCTTTCGGATCGACGACCCTGACGGGACCGTCATGGAATTCGAGCTGGTTCTTTTTGTTGACCAGTCCCATGCTGTACGTCTCGTTGTAGTACAGGTCGGGGTTCTTGATGATATCCACGTATTCGGGGTTCTCAAGAACGACGCTCTTGAACACTCCGAGGGATGTCTCGGCGAATGCCACCAGATTGTCTGCGTATCCCTGGATCTCTTTGATCTCTTCCTTGTTGAGCGCTTTCGTCACACCGCCGGGAACACCCATAACGGGGTGGGTCGGCTTACCGCCGATTATGCCCTGGATCTTCTGAGCCTCTGCACGTGCTTTGAGCACTGCGGAACCGAGTTCCAGACCGACACGGGCCACGACTCCCAACACGTTGCGTTCGGCAGCCGGGGCTGCGGGACCGCAAACGAAGTCGGGTGCTGCGAGAGCATAGAAGTGAGCTATGTGGCTGTGGACGAAGTGCGCGTGGTAGAACAGATCCCTGATCAGGAACGCTGCATCCGTGGGCTTTGTGTTGTAACAGCCGTCGATCGCTTTCGTCGATGCCAGGTGGTGTGCACCGGGACAGACACCGCAAAGTCTTGCGGTTATCTGGTTGAGCTCGACTACTTTCCTTCCTATGCAGAATCTCTCGAATCCTCTGACCTCGGGAACCTGCCAGTAAGCGTTACTGACATTACCGTTGTCGTCGAGGAAGATCTCGATCTTCCCGTGACCCTCGAGACGTGTTATGGGGTCAACCGTCACTCTGTTGGTGGTGACCTTCTTCTTTTCATCCCAAATGATTGGTCCTGTCATTTTACTTGCCTCCTTTTTCTGTGACCGATCTCTTGATCAGTGATTTTCCCATTGTGTATGCGTAGAAGTATCCGAGCGGATCCTTTATCGTGGACATGATCTCAACGATCGGATCTTCGCCCATGGTTCCGTCATCATCCAGAATGGGGAACAAAGATGCGATAGCCGTAAGCGCGCTTGCACCCTGCTCCTGAACCCAGGCGGTAGGTCCGTAACATCCGCGACACGGCTGTCCGACCTTCGTACATTTTGCGTTGCATCCTCCGACCGTTGCCGGACCGAGACACAGTATTCCCTGGTCCATCAAACAGAGATCGGGATCCACATCCACTTCGTGGGGTTCGCGGATCTTTGTGATCCTTCTGAATTCCTTGCGCCTGTGACACTGATCGCAGAGCGTCTTTGTGATCACTCCGACCGTCGTTCCCTTGGGGGGCAGCGGTACTCCGCCGTATGCGAAGCTTGCGACCGCCTTCAGCAACTGGGATATTGTCTCCTGCATTGGGGGACATCCCGGAACGAAGTAGTCCACATCGATCACTTGGTCGAGTGTCTTCACGGTGTCATACAACATCGGGAGGGTAAGTTCTCCTTCCGGTGCTTTGTATTTCACCTGAGGCACGACAGCCTTGTTCTTGTGGTAATCTTCCTGGAAGCTGGCTGTGGACGGCACTTTCGTGTACACATAATCCAGTATCTCGTCTTTTCCCGACACGAGGTTCGCAAGTGCGGGAGAGCCGCCGAAACATGCACATGTTCCGTATGCGACGACCAACAATGACTTCTTCCTGAGAAGTTTCACCATGTGTTCGTTCTCCGTGTTCCTTACGGCACCGGAGATGAGTGATACTGTTATGGAACCGTCTTCCATCGCTTCAATATCCTTCTCTTTTCCGTCTGCAGCGACCGGCCACATGACGATGTTAGCCATGTCTCCTATGGTGAGTATCCTCTCGTTAACATCGAGTATAGATACATCGCATCCTCCGCAGGCCGCGGCCCAGTAGATGGCGAGATTGATCTTGCCGCCGGGGGGTGCGCCGGGAAGGAGCTCACCCAGGTCCGCGAACGGAAGCTGTGACGCTTCTACGCTTGCCGCGGTCTTTGCCTGGGGTGCGACTGCCGCTTTCTTCTCCTTGGGGGTTGCGGTCTTTATCTCGGTCTTGGCCTTTGTTGCCGCTTTCTTGGATTCGGCTTTGGCTTTGTCTCCTCCCTTTTTCCTGAATATGTCAAGGAATGCCATCACAGCACCTCCTTTGCCAGGGGAGTGGGTCCAAGTTCTTTGACCGTGTTAACGAAATCTGTCAACGTCTTCTGGAACTTCTCTCCCTCGGATGCAGAAACCCATTCGAGTTTCAACCTCTTGGGGTCGAATCCGTACTGTTCAAGAACGAGTCTCAACAATGCGATCCTCCTTCTTGCCCTGTAGTTTCCTCCGATGTAG
>JGI994J12354_10002637_pt1 | contig 17247 bp, 13 predicted proteins | sample IntmicLarv3ML3BL_FD_12354 | JGI IMG/M metagenome (IMG submission 12354) | reverse complement strand
CAGTGGTGCAGGGACGCAGGCGTTTCTGTTGAGGGTGAAATCGGGCATGTCGGGAGTGTGAACGACGCCTCTATGGGTGAGCTTACAACCGTAACTGATGCTAAAGAATATACCGAAAGCACCGGGGTGGACGCACTGGCCGTTCTTGTCGGCACGGCACACGGCCGCTATAAAAAGCCTCCCAAGCTTGACATCCAAAGGATAGCGGATATTAAAAAAGAGGTTTCGGCGCACCTTGTCCTGCACGGAGGTTCCGGTATTCCCAACGATCAGATTACAGAGGCTATCAAGAGAAAGCTGAAGCCATACGGATTTGCGGCGGCGGGCCAACAGCTACCGGCTTGGTCGCGGCGGCAAAGCTCGATGTGTCGTCCGCCTTTATCGGTAATCTGGCGAAGGATTCCTACGGTCAGTTTTTGTTGGCTGATTTTCAAAAATACAAGGTGGATATTTCAGGAATTCAAGTTCTTTCCGGATACCACTCCTTCAATTCCTGTATATGGCTTGGTCAAGATAAGGATACCCGCACCTGTGTGTTTGACAGGGGCGATTTGCTTCCGCTTATATTAACCGACGCTCAGTGTGAAAAAATCTCTAAAGCTGAAATCCTGATGGTTGACGGAAACGAACTCAGTGCGGCGGTTAAAGCAGCTCAAGCTGCAAAAGCGGCGGGAACAACTGTATTGTATGACGCAGGCGGACTCTATGAAGGGGTAGAACAGCTTTTATCCTTAACAGACATTCTGATTCCATCCGAGGAGTTTGCGATGGGTCACACATCAGCGGATACAGTGGAGCAAGCGGCGGAAATTTTAGCTCGGCGATATTCCCCCAAGGTCGTAGTAATTACGCAAGGAAAACGGGGAGGTCTGCTGTATGAAAACGGAAAAACCCTTCGCTATCCCATTTATCCTGCGGATGTTTTAGATTCCAACGGTGCCGGCGATGTTTTTCACGGCGCATTTGCCGCCGGCATTGTAAAAGGATATGGCTTTGAACAGTGCTGTCATTACGCAAGCGCTGTATCGGCTCTGAAATGTACAGGCTTCGGAGCAAGAGAAAGCGCTCCGTCCCACGGTGAGGTTATCAGATTTTTAAGGAGAAATGGGTATGAATTTTAAAAAAACATGGAATATGAATGCTGGAGCATCTGAAATAATCACAAAGAAAAACAGTTCCCTGTTCATGCTTGAGCTTGATATGATATGTCTTACACAGGGCGAAGTCAAAGAATACAGTGAAAGAAACAAAGAGTATTCCCTTATTATATTGGGCGGAAACTGTGATGTTACAGGTGACGGCTTTGACTATCAGAACATTGGAAAAAGAAAAAATGTTTTTGACGGTCCGGCTACAGCTGTGTATATTCCCCGCAATAAAAAATTTAACATAACAGCCCGAACCGATGTTTCCATGGCTGTATGCAAATCACCTGCTGATGCTGATTTTGAGCCGGCGCTGGTGCCGCCGGAGGATGTCCTCATTAAAGACTTGGGCAAAGACGGCTGGAAGCGTCAGGCTCATTTTATTATTGATGAAAGAACAAACGCAAACCTGCAATATATAGGTGAAGCCTATGTGAATTCAGGTATGTGGGCAAGCTATCCGCCTCACAAGCATGACGAGGACAATATGCCTGTTGAGGGTGTGTTGGAGGAAATATATTATTACGAGTTCAACAAGCCGGAGGGCTTCGGCATTCAAAAAGTATATTCGAAGGAAAACGGGATAGATAAAACCTATACGGTGAAAAATGGAGATATTGTGGAAATTCCCAAGGGGTATCACCCCTTCTGTTGCGCGCCGGGCTATGATTCCTATTACCTTTGGATAATGGCAGGCAAAAACAGAGGATTTTACCTTACGACTGAGGAATGTCATACGTGGCTGACAAAGTGACGGAGGAAACGGAAATGCTGTATGAAAAAATCAGAGCCGCCAATAAATCCCTTGAAATATTCCGTGTAACCGACCCGATATTCAGAAAATATGGCGAAGTGCTTTCTTTTAATACCGAAGATATTGTCAGTATAGCTGAAAAAATACCCATGCCGGAAAGCGGTGCATCGTACAAGCCATCTCTTGGGGAGCTTGAAAATTGTATGTTTTCAAAATCTGAACGGGACACTTTTTTCGGAGAAATGCCTGTTCAATTTGGATATTGCTGGGGCTATAATGAATGTATGAACGCAATGGAATGGCATAGGAGCAGCGAGATAAACATTGCAGTCACGCCGCTTGTGTTGATTTTGGGCAGACGGGGCGATATCATTGAAGGAAGGTACAATTCCTCTCTTGCAAATGGTTTTTTTCTGGAAACAGGGCAAGCTGTGGAAGTATATTCAAGCAGCTTACATTTTTGCCCGTGTCAGGTAACAGATACTGGTTTCGGATGTATTGTGGTACTTCCCGAGGATACAAATTTTCCGATAATAAACAAAGAAAAATGCCCTCCACTGTTCGCCAAAAACAAATGGCTACTCGCTCATAAGGACAATGAAACGCTGATAAAAAAAGACGTCATGGGTGATATATTTGGGGAGAATCATACGATTATCAGGGGGTGACAAGGTGATTTATCTGTTAGGAATAGATTTTGGAGGCGGTGCGTCAAAGGCGACCCTACTTGCTGAAAGCGGAACCGTTATCGCAACGGCGGTGACCGAATATCCCACAGCCTATCCCAAAGCAGGCTTTGCCGAGCAGAATCCGGACGATTGGTACGCAGCTGTTAAGACAAATTTGGCCGTTTTGTTCAAAAAAAGCGGTGTTTCTCCAAGAGATATCCGCGCCATATGCCTTGACGCGGCAACGCATACAGCCGTCCTTATGGACGAAGCCTTTTCCCTCCTGCGCCCCGCGATTTATTGGACTGATTCAAGAAGTATAAAAGAGACTAACTATCTGAACGAAAAACATCAGGAGCTGATACGCAATCAGGCTCTTCACAAGGCAGATACCATATGGACTCTGCCGCAGCTGATGTGGGTTAGAGACAATGAACCGCACATATGGGCGAAAACAAAACGTATACTCTTTGCCAAAGATTATATTCGCTATCTTTTGACAGGTGAATACTGCACCGATTTTATTGAAGCGCAGGGCAGTATGCTGTTTGACTGTAATACTATGAAATGGTCAGGTGAGCTGTGCGCTATACTGGGCTTTGACCCGGGCAATTTGCCTGAAGTGGTAAAGCCTACGGATATTATAGGCACGGTCACGAAAAAAGCGGCGGAAGAAACAGGGCTTTGTGAGGGCACAAAAGTGCTTTGTGGAACCACTGATACCGTGCTTGAGGTTTTTGCCGCCGGGGCGGTTCGCAAAGGCAATATGACAGTAAAGCTTGCGACAGCTGGGCGGATATGCGTTGTAACAGACAAAGCATATCCACACCCCCATTTGATAAATTATTCCCACGTAGTGCCGGGGCTGTGGTATCCGGGAACGGCGACCAAGTCTTGCGCCGCCTCCTATAGGTGGTACAGGGATGCTTTTGGCGGTGAATACGCCGATCTGGACGCTGAGGCCGCAAAAATTCCTGCGGGCTGTGAGGGGTTGCTGTTTCATCCATATTTGAACGGCGAGCTTACGCCTTACGCAGACCCTTATCTAAAAGGAAGCTTTACCGGAGTTCGTGCCGGACATACCAAAGCGCATTTTACGCGTGCGGTTTTGGAAGGCGTGGCTTTGTCATTGTTAGACTGTAAAAAAACATTGGATGAAATCGGTATCCCTCATGATGATGCGGCGTCGATTATTGGCGGCGGCTCGGGCAGCTTTCTCTGGAGGCAGATTGTTGCGGACGTTCTCGGCGTTTCGCTGGAGCTTAAAGAAAACAGTGATTCCTCCTTTGGCGCGGCCATGCTGGCAGGGGTTGCCGCTGGTGTTTTTGACGGTTATAACTCCGCTGTGCAAAAATGCGTTAAAACCGTAAGCGTTACCAATCCGAATGGCGAAAACACAAGCAAATATTCGGAAATATTTGAAACATATAAAAAAATACACGATGCGTTAGCGCCGGTATATGAAAGAATGCTGCTATGAAAATTGTTGTATGTGTAAAGCCTGTGAAAGGCGAACTGAATCCCTTTGATGAAAGTGCGCTGGAGTGCGCTTTGCAAATGAAAAACGCAGAAATAACGGTTTTAAGTATGGGTGTACCGTCAACAGTGAATATATTAAAACGCCTTACAAGGCTTGATGTCGAAAAGGCCGTACTGCTTACCGACAATGCTTTTGCAGGGGCGGATACCCTTGCGACAGCCTATACCCTTTCACTTGCCATAAAAAAGCTTGCTCCGGATATGGTTGTTTGCGGACGGCAGAGTATCGACGGCGATACGGCGCAAACAGGACCTTGTCTGGCGCAAATGCTTGGAATGCCTGTTATTACCAACGTTCTTGAAATAACCGGTATGGATGAAAAAATTGAGTGTGTGACAAGGCAGGGCACAGAAACCGCCGGATTGCCTGTTCTTATTACAGTTGAGAAGATTGGAGTCCTGCGCTTTCCGAGCATACGGTCAAAAGTCAAGGAAGTTGAGCTTTGGAATGCCTGCGATATCAACGCAGATACAGATAAATGCGGAAGCAAAGGCTCGCCCACAAAGGTCATAAAAACCTATACATGCAATACAGGTCAAAGGAAATGTGAGTTTATCTCCCCTGATGAACTGATGGACGTAATCGAGAAGGAAAGAAACAGACCCCGAACGGATATGATTCCTGAAAAGATGGATGCAAAGCTTGAAAATGTATGGGTGATTGGCGGTGGGCTTGGTGAAATCGCATCGCATATAGCCCGGGATGTCACGGTTATTGAAAAATGTCTGCCGGAGGAAATCGCAGCTCTTGCACAAATGCACAAGCCAGAAATCATCCTTTGGCCCGGTGATTTATGGGGACGGAGAAACGCACCTGTGACGGCGGCTATACTCCAAACAGGATTGTGCGCCGACTGTACGCACCTTGAAACTGACGGAGAGAATTTTTATATGTACCGACCGGCCTTCGGGGGAAACCTGATGGCGAAAATCAGGTGTGATACCCGTCCGCAAATGGCGACTGTACGCATCGTCCAAAACGCAGAAAATGAAATCATTGTATCCGGAGGCAAGGGTGTGAAAAATGATATTTCTCTTTTAAAAGCTTTTGCGAAGAGTATCGGCGCAAGTGTGGGAGCATCACGGGGTCTTGTAGATATGGAGCTCGCACCCTATGAAACGCAAATAGGCCTGACAGGAAAAAGCGTAAGCCCCAAAATATATATAGCACTGGGCATTTCTGGAGCGGTGCATCATACATGCGCTATAGAAACGGCGAATGTTATCATTGCTGTCAATCCCGACAAGAACGCACGAATTTTCAGCTACGCCGATTACGGCATTCTGGGGAAATTTAACAGGAATATCGTAATATAGAAATAAAAATCCACTTTTTCCACTATATTATATAAAAAATGTATTGAAATATTATTTTGAATATGTTATAATAACCATGAAAATATATTTTGATAATTTTGGCAAATTGCTTCCAACATTGGTTTGATTTTACAGAGGAAATACTGGTCGGAATCTGATAATATTAGAATATATAAACTAATTTCTATACAGAGGTGAAACCATGATAATAACAAGCGGCTTTACAAAAAAAACAATTGTATTCCTACTGGCGGTTATAATGATTTTGAGTGTTCTGCCGGTTTACGCTGAGGAAGCTCCGGAAAGCGAGAGTTCCTTGGCTTTTTCGGCATTGTCCGACACTCAGAATCCGGCAAAAAACAGCTACGCTGCCTATTGCGAAGCCTTTGGAGAAAAAGTCCGTCCGACAGATCGGATAGAACTGACAGCTGAAAACATATCCGGCTTTGAAAACAGCACAAAAGAAATGACCGTTTTTAACGATAAAAGCGGCGCTGTCATGGACGATAAAACCTCGTGGGTTGAGTGGGAAGTGACGGTGTCCGAAAGCGGAGCATACAACGTATGTGTGGAATATTATCCGTTGGAAGGAACCGGACGCGACATCCCTGTTGGTCTGTTGATTGATGGGGAAGTGCCCTTTTCCGAAGCGAAATCTTTCAATCTTCCCCGCATCTGGAAAGACAAGGTTTATGAAAATGGTGCAACCATACGGAAAGATGAATTTGGAAACGATTTGCGTCCGGCTCGCGTGGAAAGTCCCCGATGGACAAAAGCAGCATTGTCGGACTCTTTGGGAATGTATGATGAACCTTATTTGATTTATTTAGAGAGCGGCGTACATAAAATCCGATTGGTACTTCATGGCGAAGCTATGGTGGTAAGCCGTGTTGTTTTTGAAAACGAACCGGTACCGTCGTCCTATGCCGAATATGTCAATCAATATACCGATTTGCCTCAAGCGACCGGTGAGGTCATCTGTCTTGAGGCGGAGAATACTTTCGAAAAAAGCAGTGCAACACTGTACCCCTTGTATGACCGCAACAATCCGGCTACCCTGCCCAATGACCCAGCCAAAGTCCGCCTGAACACCATCGGGGGAAGCAACTGGAGCAAACCGGGGCAGTCGATTACATGGAAAATAACTGTTCCGAAGGATGGCTTGTACACTCTTGCTTTTCGCGCCAGACAAGACTTAAATCCCGGAATGAATTCCTACCGTACGCTGTATATAAATGGCGAAATCCCCTTTGCCGAGGCGCGGAATATCGAGTTTCCCTATGATTCAAAATGGAAAATCAAAACACTGGGTGACGAAAATCCATGGCAGTTCTATTTGAAAAACGGCGACGAGCTGACCTTGACAGTTTCGGCCGGTCCCCTGTGCGAAGCGCTGAGGAATGTACAGCAATCAGTGCTGAATCTAAATTCTCTTTATCGGAAAGTAATAATTATTACCGGCATAACACCGGACATCTACCGTGATTACGGACTTGAAGGAGAAATTCCCGAGTTGTTCGAAATAATTGCGGAAGAAAAAGAGAGGTTGTTACAAGCATCTGATATTATTCTTGGCCTTACAGGAAAAGCCGGTCCTCAAACGGCCTCCATAATGAGAGTTGTGGAAATGCTGGAAAGATTTACAAAGTCTCAATATGCCATTGTTGAAGAATTGGGATCCCTTAAAGGAAATCTTGAGGGTCTTGGTTCCCTGTTGCTTACTTTCAGCGAGCAGCCTCTTGAACTGGATTGCATATATGCCATTCCCTCCAATCAGGCAATTCCAAAATCAAAAGCCGGTTTTTGGCAGTCGGTTGTTTTTTTTGTCCGTCAGATTTTTGCCTCCTATGTGAACGACTATCAGTCTGCCAATTCCATTTCTGATGAAGCGGATGTCCTTAACGTGTGGGTGCAGGTAGGCCGTGATCAAATGCAAATCATCAATATGATGGCGCTGGAATCCTTTATAAAGGATTCCGGAATTCCTGTCCGTTTCAGTCTGGCGGACGTAGGAAATTTAACCGATGCGATTATATCCGGAGTAGGCCCTGACGTTGTAGTGTCAATGCCGACAGAAGGAATTGCAAATATTGCTATGCGCGGAATGCTTGTGGATCTTTCCCAGCCGGACTTTAAGATAGAAGAGAAGATGAAGGGGAAATATCTGGATTCTGTTTGGACGCAATACCAATATAACGGCAGTATTTTCGGAGTTCCTGAAAGAATGTTCTTCCCCATGGCCTTTTATCGCACCGATATTTTTGAGGAATTAGGTCTTACTCCACCCGACACATGGGAAGAATTCTATAAGATGATTACGATATTGCAAAATAACAATATGAATGTCGGTATACCGGAGACCGTAGGCAGCACGCCCGGCGTTTCCAGTAGCATTGCGTTTTTCCAAAGTCTGTTGTTTCAAAAAGGCAGTACCTATTACAATGATTCCTTGACAAAAACCCTTTGAGGAGTGGTCTGCGCTGTATTCCGAATATGGCGTAGAGAGAACTCTTGATTTCTTTAACCGTTTCCGCACAGGAGAAATTCCCTTTGGTATTGCCAATTATACAATGTATAACCAAATTGCTGCCAGCGCTCCCGAATTGCGCGGACTGTGGAAAATGGCTCTTTGTCCGGGTACCATGCAGGAGGACGGCAGCATAGACCGCTCCGTCCCATCCGTTGAAACAGGAAGTTCAGGGGTAAGCGCAAGCGGAAAAGTGCCCGCCGGATATGGAACAGTTATTGTATCCTTGGCGCAGAAACGCGGAATTGCGCAGGAGGCATATCGTTTTGTGGAGTGGTGGACGAGCAATGAGGTCCAAACTCAATATGCCAAAGAGGTTGAAGATACCATCGGTGTCATTTCACGGTATGAACCAGCCGGAGTTAAGGTTATGGAGCAGGTAGGCTGGACGGGAGAAGAATGGGAATTGTTGCAGGCTCAGATGAAATGGATAAAAAATGTTCCTATTATTCCAGGTGATTATCTGGTTTCCCGTTCCTTATCTGATGCCTTGCGTTCCTCCTTTGACGGTGTTGATCCGCGGCGGGCCTTATCTGTTCAGAACCGCAATATAAATGCGGAAATAGAACGTAAAAGAAAAGAATTTCGTTTAGATATGGGGGATCGGAAATGAAAAAAACAAACGGAGCCCCCAAAATACACAGGCGGGACAGAAAAACATGGCTTGCCCATTATACCATGCTGGCGCCATTTTTGATTCTGTTTATTTTGTTAACTGTAATCCCGATAATTTCATCAGTGTTTTTGAGTCTTACAGATTACAATATGGTTCAGTTTCCAAACTTTGTGGGTGCAAGCAATTATATCCGGTTGTTTTTTGAGGACGATGCCTTTATAACTGCGGTCAAAAACACTTTGATTCTGGCTGTTGTTACAGGACCGGTAGGATATATACTCAGCTTTACGGTTGCATGGATTATCAATGAATTCGGGCGCCGCACACGTGTATTATTTACCATTTTCATGTATATGCCGGCTTTGTTCAGCAACGTATTTTTCATGTGGAAATACATATTTTCGCCGGACAGGCAAGGTCTGGCAAACAATGTTTTAATCAGCCTTGGAATTATAGCGGAACCAATGAACTGGCTTACCAACCCGTCTGTCAACCTGATTGTCGTGGCAATAGTTACTCTATGGCTCAGCTTTGGTACGGGTTTTCTTTCCTTTATGGCGGGACTGCAATCACTTGACCGAGCCTATTTTGAGGCTGCGGCCATTGACGGACTGAAAAACCGCTGGCAGGAGCTTTACTATGTAACCTTGCCGCAAATGAAAAATTTCCTCTTGTTTGGCGCGGTTATGTCTATTGCCACTGCGTTTGGCACAGGCTCTGTCAGTCGAGAGCTGACCGGTTTCCCCAGCACGAGCAACTCTACCCTTACCGTCACTTTGCATATTTTTGACTACAACAAAGTCCGGTATGAATCAGGCTACGCTTCGGCGATTGCAGTTGTTCTTTTCGCTATTACATTGCTTTCGTGGTGGTTGATACGAAAAATATTAAATAAGCTTTCGGCTTAAGGAGGTGCATATATCTGTGAAAATTACCAGTTGGATTGAAAATATTCGTTTGAAAAACAAACGGGTGGCATTGTCCCGATCAAAGGCCGGAACAGTTATGATTGGCTTGTTCATGCTGCTTGTATCGGCTTTTATGATTCTTCCTATTTTGTATTCTGTCCTTCAAGCCTTCAAGCCCATTGATGAAATTTTTGCTTTTCCGCCCCGGTTTTTTGTCCGCAATCCCACTACGGAAAACTTCAGAATGGCTTTGCAGCTGTCCAACAGTCTGTTTGTTCCCTTTGGCCGCTATCTTATCAACAGTATTCTCGTTTCCGTGGGGGGAACAATTGCATATGTCTTTATTTCCTCTCTGGCTGCATATCCTTTGGCCAAGGGTAACTTTCCGGGAAAATCCCTTGTATCCCAGCTTATCGTGCTGGCTCTTCTGTTCAGTGCGGAAACGATGGTTCTGCCGCGATATCTGGTCATTACCAAGCTGGGCATAATGGACACTTTCTGGGCGATTCTCTTTCCGGTATTTGCTACCACGACAGGGGTGTTTCTGATACGTCAGTATATTAGTGCGGCCATACCGGATTCGACATTGGAGGCGGCACACATCGACGGCGCGGGCGAATACAGAATATTTATAAGCATTGTCATGCCGACTATTAGGGCATCGTGGCTTACAGTTGCCATCTTTACCTTTCAAGGCTTTTGGAATTACGGCAGTGGCGTTTCCTACTTCGGATATTACAACTATATCTTCAGCGAAGAACTGAAGCAGTTGCCCTCCATCCTTTTGTCCATAAGCCAAACGGGAGGTATGGCACGGTCTGGTGCGGGCGCGGCTGCCTTTACCCTGATGATGATTCCTCCACTCATTTTATTTATCATTTCGCAAAGCTCCATAACAGACACTATGGCGCACTCGGGACTGAAATAGAACCGCTTACGTGAAGGGAATGAATTTACCATGAAGAAGGCTTTTGCAAGGACTTTGCTGACAGCGTTCCTGTTGCTGTTGCTGCTATCATCCTTTGTTACGGTTTCGGCACAATCGGATTCTTTTGTGCCGTATACCTCTTATGAATATAACACATACGACGAATCAATTCCGGCTCCGGTAGGCTACGTCCCTTACATGACAATTGACGGGAGCAGTCTGGGTCTTGAAGAACCGCTCTCAGACCCTCGTGACATATATTATGACGGCAAAGACACTGTCTATGTGTTGGACAGCGGCAACAAGCGAGTTTTGCTTTTTGATACAGATTTCAAACTGAAACAGATTTTAGATGAATTTTTGGATGAGGAAGGTGTTTTTCCGCTGGATTTTACCGAGGCGGAGGGCTTAACGGTTGCCGCAGACGGAAGCATAGTTATCGCAGATACCCTAAACGAGCGGATACTCATTTGCAACAGTGACTGTACACTCCGGAAAATCATCACTAAGCCGGAGTCAGCCATGCAGGATGACTCTCTCCCTTTTGATGTGAGTAAGGTAATGTATGACAGCAACGGTCGTCTTTATGCAATTGCAAAGAGCGCCAATCAGGGTGCGTTTGTCTTTGATAAAAACGGACAGTTTGAGAAATTTTTCGGTGGCAATGAGGTGGTCAAAACCAGCGAGGTTATTGCAAACTACTTTTTACGGCGTATCATGACGCCGGAACAAATGCGGGCCAGAAAACAAGCCACACCTGTTACCCTTTCGAATTTTGATATTGATAGCAGAGGCTTTATTTATACTTCAACCCTACAATCAGATACACAGACGATCAGGGCCGGCGCAATTCGCAAGCTGAATTCACTTGGGAAGAACATACTTAAGAACGACATCATTTTTGGTGACTTGGAATGGGATAGACAGCCGGCAGAGAGGTCTGTCATCACCTCTTTTTGTGACGTAAGTGTTGATGACAGCGGCTTTTTAAGTTTGCTGGACAAGGGCCGAGGTCGTGTATTTCAATATGCCCAGGAGGGTGAGATGATTGCCGTATTCGGAGGTCACGGTGACCAGTTTGGAAATTTTGATAACCCCGTGGCTCTGGAAACCATCGGTGACCGGGTTTATGTCGTAGATGCAGGCAAAAACTGTATATACGGTTTTAAACCTACACCTTACGCGGAAAAATACCGCACAGCTCTTGCCGAATTAAGGCTGGATGATTTTGAGGATTCTTTAGAGGACTGGCAGTCCCTTTTGTCGGATAATACCAACAACGCACAAGCCTTTTACGGTATCGGACGAATCTATGATTTGAAGGGCGATTACAAAAAGGCTATGGAGTATTTTGAACTTGCCGGTGACCGTACCGCTTATTCAACTGCCTATCGGGAGTATCGGAACGTAATGGCAAAAGAATGGTTCTTACCCATTTTGGCGGCGATCATTTTGGGAATAACAGGCGTAATTATTCTATTTAAAACAATTAAAAAGCGCAAAGCGGTTCAAGTTCAAACGGGAGCGTATTCCAAAATAGAATCTAAATATACCTTTCCGCTTTATACGCTTTTCCATCCGATGGATGGATTTTATCAGGTGAAGACCCGAAAAATCGGTTCCGTAGGTCTGGCGGCAGGTATTATTGTTTCCGCTTATTTTCTGTTTACCTTTCGCTTCTTTTTCACAGGATATATTTTCAATCTCAACCGTCCCATTGACTACAATGTGCTTATCAATTTGCTTCAGACAATCGGTCTGGCAGGGCTTTTCATAGTTGCCAACTGGGCGGTATGCACCCTCCTTGAAGGCAGCGGAAGTTTGAAGGAAATTACGGTAGTGACCGCTTATTCGCTAATTCCGGCTTTAGCTGCCGTGGCGATAAATGTTATATTATCTAATTTTCTTGTTCAGTCCGAATCAGCCTTTTTAAGCATGATTATCGTTGTAGGCATTTCGTGGTCAGTATTACTGCTCTTGTGCGGACTTTTATGTGTGCATGAATATTCCATGATGAAAACGATAGTTTCCGTTTTTATCACACTGCTTGGTATGGCGATAATTGTCTTGTTGATTGTTATGTTTTTAAGCCTTTTGCAACAGACGGTCGGTTTTGCCACATCTATTTTCACAGAAATATCCCTAAAGTAACCTTAAAAGGAGAGGAAAGCCGTGAGCATGGGAAATCCACACAAAAAAAGAATGCTTTCCATAGGATTGATTGCAATTCTGCTGGGAGCCTTACTAATTATGCCTTTTCAAGTAGCCTCAGAAGAGGAAGCGGGTGAATTTGATTTTTCGGCGGCGGATGCGGTTCCGGCCGAAACAATGCCCGAAAGCGCTTTGGTGATTGAAAAGGGCGGGCTTTCTCTTCGGATTGACCCTGCAACGGGCCTGTTTGAACTGCAAAACACGCAGACAGGGAAAATCTGGTACAGCACGCCTCCCGATGCGGACGACGATATGCAGACCAAGGGTATGCAGCGCATGAAGATGCGTTCCCAAATGATGGTTGAATATATTTTCAAAAGCGATGAGTCTAAATCGGAATTTCCACAAACCGCCAACAGTCAAATCGATTGTATTGACGAAAACGGAATCACAGTCAATCGGATTGAAAATGGATTTCGTGTTTTATATCGGTTTCCAACCCTTGGCATAACCGTTCCGGTTGCCTATACACTGCGCAGTGAATACCTCAGCGCCGCTATTGAGATTAGCGGTATTGTGGAGGACGGGGAAACCATGCTGACCGCAGTTCATCTGCTTCCGGTTTTCGGCGCAGGCAACTGGGAATCCGAGGGTTACCTCTTTGTTCCGGACGGCAGCGGAGCGCTTGTCTATTTTAACAATCAGGTGATGATGAAAAATGAGTATAATTCCATGGTTTACGGCGAGGAGCTTGCAGTGCCTGCGCAAACAAAAAGTATAAACACGCAAACGGTTCGTCTGCCGATTTTCGGAACTGTGACCGGAGGCGACGCCCTGATGGGTATTATAACAGAGGGCGACGGCACCTCGTCCATTTCTGTAATCAATGGTAACGAACGTTGCGGATACAACGCAGTCAGCAGTAAAATGCACTTCAGAATGCTGGCGACTCAATATAGCAATACCACAAAAAGAACGGCGGGCAAGGTATCCCGCACATCTTATGTTAAAGAAAAATATGAAGTTCGGTATTATCCATTAAGCGGTGAAACCGCAAGCTACGCAGGGATGGCCGGGGCCTACCGAAACTATCTGATCCAAGAGAAGGGTCTTGTTAAACAAATAGCAAAACCGGCTTTTCATGTTGACCTTATGGGAGCCGCACAGGTCGAGGCCTCCTTTTTGGGCATTCCCTATCAAAAACTGGAGTCGCTTACCACGGGAGGAATTGATTCATTGTCGGTACGGTATCGTGGCTGGAGCCATGATGGGCTTGTGAACAACAAAATCCCTAAAAAGGCATCACCGCTGGGGCTGTTGGGTGGAGTCAAGGGCTTTTCGAAATTGAATGAATATATAAATTCCCTTGACTACATGCTGTACCCGGATGTTGATTTATTGACTTTCCGCACCGGCGGTAATGGTGTGAGTAAAAACAGTGATTCCGCAAGAACGGTTTTCCGGCAACCTGCCTATCTTTATTCATATATGCTGTCGGTTTTTGCACAAACTCCGAATACTGACTTTTCCCGTTTGTTAACACCCGGAAAACTACCGGATGTAGCCGCCGGCTATCTTTCTTCCGCAAAGAAAAACGGATTGACTTCATTAAGTCTAAGCACCTTGGGAAATCTTCATTACTCAAACCTCAATCCTGAAAAACAGGATTACCGTTCAACCTTTATTGACAGTTGTGAAACGGCACTGAAACCATACCGGGAGGCAGGGATATCCCTTTCCTTTGATAGCGGCAACGCCTATGTGCTCCCTTTTGCAAATCTAATTGTCAATGCGCCTGTTTCTTCAAGCAGATATGATATTTTTGACCGGGATGTTCCTTTTTATCAGATGGTATTGCACGGATATGTCCCATATACAACTGCCCCCATCGCCCAGTCTTCCAATCCTGATACCGTGTGGCTTGCGGCGGTTGAAACGGGCAGCGAACCGCTGTATACTGGCATGTCGTCGGATTCGGTATTGCTTCGTGACACAAAATACAACGATCTTTATAGCAGTACATGGTCTTTATGGGCTGAAAACGCAGCGGAGAGATACAAAGCCTATGCACCCCTGATGCAAAAAATCCATGATGCGACCATCGTTGCACATGAAGAGCTTTCGGAAAATGTATATTTGACAACCTATGAAAACGGAATATGCGTTGTCGTCAATTATGGGGATGAGCTTGTGAAAATCAAAGGGCAGACGGTTCCCGCACGAGGATATGCTGAATGGAGGGGTGAATAGATATGGCGCTGTTAAAACAAAGAAAAAGGATGACGCTGGTGCAGCAAAGCTCCTGGAAGGGACGCCTGTTTGTTTTGCCGTTCTATATTGGGTTCTTCGTCTTTTTCCTGTTCCCCCTTTTACAGTCACTTTCTTTTTCCTTCTCAACGGTCAATGTCAGTCCGGAAGGATTTACAAGTACGTTTACCAAGCTTGAAAATCTGAGGTTTATTTTCCGTGAGGATCCCACATACGGGACGCTGTTGGTCAGCACAATAAGCTCGCTTTTCTGGAAGGTTCCCACTATTCTGATCATCAGTCTTTTCATCGCTGTAATTTTAAAGTCCCGTTTTGTGGGACGAACTTTTATCCGCGGCGTATTTTTTCTTCCGGTGGTTCTGGCCTCCGGCATGGTATTGATGATTGTCCGGGGCGATGCTGTAGCTAATAGTATGCTGGCGGGCAACACGGTTTCAGCCGGAACAATTGTGGAAAGCTCTATGTTGGATACTTTTTTAGTCGATTTGGGTCTTGGACCGCAGATTGTGGCGGTAATCAGTTTAATTTACGAAAATCTTTTCAGCCTGTTATGGCGGGCAGGCATACAAATTATTATCTTTTTAGCCGCTCTTCAAAGCGTTCCTGCTTCCCTTTATGAGGCGTCTGCTGTGGAGGGCACGACGGCGTGGGAGGATTTTTGGAAAATCACCATTCCCATAATCAAGCCCATGATTTTACTGAATACATTTTTTACCATAATCGAAACCTTTATGGATTCTCAAAACGCGCTGATGAACGAAAAGGTAATGGTTGCTTTTGGAAATCCAAATACCCTTGGACTGGCCTCGGCAATGGCATGGACCTATTTTGCAGCTATTGCGGTAATACTGGCGGTAATCGCGTTGGTGTTCCGAAAAATTAGTAAGGATGATTGATGAAGGAGGTGACCCAGTGAAAAATCAATTAAGACGTCCGGCGAATTTTGCGGTTGTCAGACAACGTACTTCAAAGATATCCGTTGTATGTTTGCGCACCGTATTTTTAATCGGTCTTTGCTATTTATTTCTCTTTCCCTTGTTTTATTTGGGGCTGACAGCTATAGCCGACCCCAAATCCTTTGACGATCCCAGTGTCGTCTGGATTCCAAATGCTTTAAATTTTTCAAGCTTTAAAACGGCTTTTGAGAAGTTTGATTTCGGGGGCTCCATCTGGTTGACAATCCAAAGCTCCGTGCTGGGAACGGTGGCGGCGCTGGTATCCTGTTCCCTTGTGGGATATGGCTTTGCGCGTTTTCAATTTTTCGAAAAAAAGCTTGCGTTCGGGCTGGTTATCCTGACCATAATTGTACCGCCTCAGACGCTGCTTATTTCACAGTATCTCCAATTCAGAAACTTTGATTTCGGAGGTGTTCTGCGCCTTTTTGAACCTGTTACCGGCACGGGCAGTATAAGCTTGATAAGCTCTGTGTGGGTTTTTGTGCTTCCGGCGATGTTCGCCACCGGGCTGCGCAACGGTCTGTTTATTTTCATCTTCCGGCAGTTTTTCGCGGGACTGCCCAAAGACTTGGAAGAAGCGGCACGAATTGACGGCTGTGGTACCTTAAAAACCTTTGTACGGGTCATTGTCCCCATAACGATACCCTCTTTTGTCACAGTCACCCTGTTTTCCTTTGTCTGGCACTGGAATGATTTTTATACGTCGGATATGCTCTTTGATACGGATGTAAAGCCCTTGATTCCCATGCTCAAGATGTTTCAGGGCGCCATGAGTAAGCTTGCCGCATCCGAACCTTACAGCGCCAATGAAATTCGGTCATGGACTGCTGCCGTTACCTTGCTGACAATAGCGGTACCGCTCATTCTGTATATCATTACCCAGCGTTTCTTTGTGGAAAGTGTTGAGCGAACAGGTATTGTCGGATAAAAATACTCTTATTGTAAAAATTGTAAAAAAGTATACTATGTTGCAATCTGTTTTTCGGCTCAGATACAGCTTGCAAAATATTGTTGCTTTTAAAAAGGAGAGTGATAACAGTAAAATCTATCGACTTTTGGAACGTGCGAAACAATTATTTTAAGGAGGAGTAATATTGAAAAAGCACAGTGTTTTAGCGTTTTTGTTGATTTTTTGCCTAATGTTTTCTTTGGTGTCATGTGGAGGCAAAACGACAAAAGATACCGACAGTAGTGAACCGGAATCCAACCAAACAGAGCCGGTAGAAAGCGATGATGGGGTAGACTCTACAGACTTTACGGACTCTACAGACTCTACAGACTCTACAGACTTTACGGACTCGGGAGCTTCCCAATCTACCGGCACAAACCCCACAAGCAGCGGAAAAGTTGGAAGTTCCACACCCTCATCGTCAGGAAAAAAATTCTTTGACGACGGATTGAATTTTGGCGGAAAAACCTTTACCTATCTTACCGACGCGAATAACGATACGGAAAGAGCGCACATAAAGG
>JGI994J12354_10002636_pt1 | contig 17253 bp, 17 predicted proteins | sample IntmicLarv3ML3BL_FD_12354 | JGI IMG/M metagenome (IMG submission 12354) | reverse complement strand
GGTGATGACCCTCGCGCTTTCGTCGCATGCCGTCACCTGCCAGCAGCGCGCCGCCAGCACGAGCCGCTCGCCCGGGTGTGTCGCCTCGTTCACCGTGCCGATGGTCTCCCCTTTGTGGCGCACCTGAAATTCCTCCAACACCGTAAAAACAGACAAAAAATCATAATGCGTCACATGCGGCTCGGCGGAAAAGCCGATCATCAGCCCGCCCGCGTCTCCCCGCTGGATATGCCGTATCTTCATCAAATGCTGCAGCAGCGTTTTGTATTCCTCCTGCGTGATGTTCGCGAACGGCGGCAGGGTGAGGATTTCCTGCGCAAGCCTTGCGGGGGGCATCTCCCCCTTCGCCGCCAGCATGCACATGGTTTGGTGATAGAGCACGCCGAACGGCTTTTGGTGCGCCAAAATCGGCTCAATATAATGCTCTTCCAGATACAGTTGGATGATGGCGATGGTTTTGATGAGGTCCCAGTCGATGCGCGAGACGGTGTTTTCGCTGCCCGGCGTGGGTTCGAGCTCGCTCTGCACCACAAACAGCAGCTCCGCCGGCTGGCCCTGCCGCCCGCAGCGCCCGATGCGTTGCGTGAAGCTCGAAACGCTCAGCGGCGCACCCAATTGAATCACCCGGTCCAGGTCGCCGATATCCAACCCAAGCTCCAGCGTCACCGTTGCGGAGGTCACCATGGGCCGCTCGGAGCGCTTCATGCTGCGCTCGGTTTCCTCGCGGAGCGCCGCCGTCAGGCTGCCGTGGTGCACCCGGTAGACATCCGGGGTTTTGCGCTTTGCCGCAATGCGCTTGAGGTGCGTGATCGTGAGCTCCGCCGCCACCCGCTCAATGGTGAAAATGATGGTCTTTTTCCCCAGTGTCTGCTCGTATAAATAGGGGCGCAGGCCGTCCTCGTCAATCTTGAAATAGTGCATCAGCAGCAGCAAGCGGCGCTTGGCTTCCGGGACTTCCGGATGCGCACACGCCCGTTCTGTGCTGCCCCGCAGCCAATCCTGCGCCTGCCTTGCGTCGCCCAACGTGGCAGAAAGCCCGATTCGCCGGGGATTGCAGCCAGCCAGCCGCTCGATGCGGGCAAGCAGGCATTGCAGCTGCATGCCGCGCTCGTTCGCCATAAAATGGTGCACCTCGTCAACAATCACAAACCGCAGATCGCAGAACATCTCCCGCACGGCGGCGGGCTTGTTCATCAGCAGCGATTCCAGCGATTCCGGCGTGATTTGCAACACACCCACAGGGTTCTTCACCAGCCGCGCCTTCCCCGCCGCCGAGGCGTCGCCATGCCATTTTGTCACGGGCACGCCGCCCTCCGCCATGAGCCCCTTGAGCCGCGTGAACTGGTCGTTGATCAGCGCCTTGAGCGGGCTGACATACAGCACTGCCACGCTCTCGCAGGGTTCCTCATCCAGCAGCGTGAGCACGGGCAAAAACGCGGCCTCCGTTTTGCCGGAAGCCGTGCCCGTGGACAGCAGCAGATGGTCATCGGAGCCGAAGAGAACCTCAGCCGCCGCCAGCTGCACGGGGCGCAAATCCTGCCAATTCTGGCGGTAAATGTGATCTTGAATGTAGGGGGCCAAACGGGAATAAACGTCCATGGGCGCTCCTTGTTAAATATAATAGCAGTTTAAATAATCAGCATACAATCACCAAAGGAGTAAAATCGATAGCCTTCGTTGACCGCCAAATTATACGCGGCGAGGGTGTTTTCGCGCCCATGAAACGCGCTCACGAGCATGATTAATGTGCTTTCCGGCAGGTGAAAATTCGTGAGCAGCGCGTCGATGCATTGAAATTCGCAGCCCGGATAAAGGAAAATATTTGTCCAGCCCTCGCAGGCCTGCATCGTGCCGTGCTGCCGCATCACGGATTCCAGCGTGCGGCAGCAGGTGGTGCCCACGCTCACGATTCTGCCGCCGACGGCCTTGGTTTTGTTGATCAGCGCCGCCGTTTCCTCCGGCACCGCATAATGCTCGGCGTGCATTTCGTGGTCCTCGATGCGCTCGGCCTTCACCGGGCGGAATGTGCCAAGCCCCACATGCAGCGTCACATAGCCCACGGCAACCCCCTGCCCTTTGAGCTGCTCAATCAGCGCAGGCGTGAAGTGCAGGCCCGCCGTCGGCGCGGCGGCTGAACCATTTTCCCGCGCATAAACGGTCTGATAGCGGGAGGGATCGCTCAACTTTTCTGTAATATAATGGGGCAAGGGCATTTCGCCAATTTGATCGAGCGCCGCAAAAAAGCTCGTGCCCGCCTCGCAGGAGAACTGCACCAACCGGTTCCCGTTGGGCAAAACTTCCAGCACGTGGCCCCGCAAAATGCCGCTGCCAAAGATGAATCCCGCGCCGGCCTTTGCTTTTTTGCCCGGCCCGGCGAGGCATTCCCACATGTTTTCCCGCGCCTGCGTCAGCAGCAAAAACTCCACACGCGCGCCGGTATCCTCCTTTGTGCCATAGAGCCGCGCGGGCAGCACGCGGGTATCATTCAGGATCAGCGCGTCGCCGGGGCGCAAAAAATCACCCAGATTGCGGAACACATCATGTGTGATATCAGGCGTTCCGCGCCGCAGCACCATCATGCGGGAACTGTCGCGCGGCTCGGCAGGATGCTGGGCAATGTGATTTTCTGGCAAATGGTAAAAAAAATCGGAAGTTTTCATTGACGCGCCCCATCTATTTGTGGTATGATATAGAGTACCAAAATATTATATATGAAATGGACGAAGATTGCAAGAGGCAATCGCCAAAATTGCAATCAAATGGAAGGAGAACATCATGAAACAGTACCGCGTAGGAATCATCGGCGCAACAGGTATGGTGGGGCAGCGCTTTGCCCTGCTGCTGGCAGATCACCCCTGGTTCAACGTTACCGCACTGGCCGCAAGCGCCCGCTCGGCAGGCAAACCATACGGGGAGCTCATGGAAACCCGCTGGCAGCTCGACACCCCCTGCCCGGAAAGCCTGAAAAGCCTGACCGTGCTAGACGCCGTTGCCCAGCAAGATGACATTGTTGCGGCGGTTGACTTCGTTTTTTGCGCGGTCGATATGCCCAAGGCGGAAATCCGCGCGCTGGAAGAGAGCTATGCCCGGGCCGAATGCCCTGTGATATCAAATAACAGCGCCCACCGGAGCACGGCGGACGTTCCGATGATCGTCCCCGAACTGAACGCGGCGCACGCGGAGGTGATCCCGGCTCAGCGAAAACGGCTGGGGACCAAACGCGGCTTTATCGCGGTGAAATCCAACTGCTCGCTGCAGAGCTACGTTCCCGCGGTGTATCCTCTGAGCGATGTGGAAGATGTGTTGGTGTGCACGTATCAGGCGATTTCCGGGGCGAGCAAAACCTTCAAAACCTGGCCGGAAATGCTGGATAACGTGATCCCCTACATCGGCGGCGAAGAGGAAAAATCGGAGCAGGAGCCGCTGAAAATCTACGGCAAGCTGACGGATAACGGCATCGAAACCGCCGCGACCCCGCGCTTTACCGCCCAATGCATCCGCGTTCCGGCGAGCGATGGCCATATGGCTGCCGTGTTCATGCGCTTCGCTCCGGGCAAAAAGCCCACGAAAGAAGCCATTTTGGAAACGTGGAAAAACTTCAGCGGTCCGCCGCAGGAGCTGGATTTGCCGAGCGCACCCAAGCAATTCCTGCACTATTTTGTGGAAGATAACCTGCCGCAAACCCGCCTGCAACGAGACCTGGAGGGCGGCATGGCAATTTCCGTCGGGCGTCTGCGGGAGGATACCCAATACGACTACAAATTTATCTGCCTTTCTCACAACACCCTGCGCGGCGCTGCCGGCGGCGCTGTCCTCATGGCGGAGCTGCTCTGCGCGAAAGGCTATATCTAAACCATAATTTATTCTATTAGGAGTGATACACTTTGAAGAAGACCATATTTACCGGTGCGGGTGTCGCGATTGTCACGCCGTTTGCGGCTGACCTTTCCGTGAACTACGCCAAGCTCGGCGAGCTCATCGACGACCAGATTGCCCGCGGCACCGATGCCATCATCATCTGCGGGACAACCGGCGAAAGCCCGACCCTGACCCCCGAAGAACACGCCGAATGCATCCGCTTTGCGGTGAAGCATACGGCAGGGCGCGTACCTGTGATTGCGGGCACCGGCAGCAACGACACCGCCTTTGCCCTCAAGCTTTCGCTCGAGGCGGAGGAGGCCGGTGCGGACGCGCTGCTCATGGTCACGCCCTACTACAACAAGGCCTCGCAGGCGGGGCTCATCAAGCACTTCACCTATGTGGCCGACCGCGTCAAGACGCCCATCATCCTCTATAACGTGCCCTCGCGCACCGGCGTGAACATCCAGCCCGCCACCTATGCGGCGCTGGCAAAGCACAAAAACATCGTTGGGATCAAGGAAGCGAACGGCGACATCTCCTCCGTTGCCAAGACCATCGCCCTGTGCGGCGATTCCATGGATGTGTACAGCGGCAACGACGACCAGATCACGGCGCTCATCGCACTCGGCGGCAAGGGTGTGATTTCTGTGCTGTCGAACGTTGCGCCGGAGCTCGCTCACGAAATCGCGGCCAAGGGCGTCGCGGGCGATATCGCGGGGAGCGCCGCGCTGCAGCTGGAATGGCTTGACCTGTGCAACGACCTGTTTTGCGATGTGAACCCCATCCCCGTGAAGGAAGCCATGAACATGATGGGCATGGAGGTGGGTCCCTGCCGCATGCCGCTGAGCGAGATGAGCGACGCCGCAAAGGCAACGCTGCGGGCCACGCTCACGCGCCACGGGCTGCTCAGGTAAGTAAGAACAAGATAAACCAATTGCGGGGATTTTGCCGAAAGCGAGATTCCCGCTCTTCTGCCTATCAACGAAAAATCAGACCCAGTTAGGAGGACAAGCCATGCTTCACATATTGCTCAACGGCTGCTATGGCAGGCTCAGCGGCGCGATCATCGAGTTTGCGCAGGAGCAGCCGGGCGTGCAAATCATCGCGGGCGTTGACCCCGGCGCGGGGCGCACACCGCTGCCCTTCCCGGTGTATCAAAGCCTGGACGAAATCGGCAAAGTAACACCTGATGTGATTCTCGACAGCTCGCACCCAACGGCGCTGCCGAAATTGCTCGACTACGCCACGGCGCAAAAGCTCCCCCTCGTCATTGCCACCACCGGCCACAGCGAGGCCGATTACGCCATGATTGACCAGGCCGCCGCGCACATCCCGGTATTCCAGAGCGGCAACATGTCCCTCGGCATTGCGCTCCTGCAGCAGCTCGCGCGGCAAACGGCGCAGGTGCTGGGCGAAAGCTTTGATGTTGAAATCATCGAGGCGCACCACAACAAAAAAATCGACGCTCCAAGCGGCACGGCGCTGATCCTCGGCGGCGCGGTGAATGAGGGTCTCGCGGTCCCGCGCGCCTATGAATTCAACCGCCAGCCCAAGCACGAGGCACGCCCAAAAGAAGAAATCGGCATGCATTCCGTGCGGGGCGGCACCATCACCGGCGAACATACGGTGCTGTTTGCCGGGTTCGACGAAGTGATCGAACTCACCCACAAGGCTTATAGCAAGCGGATTTTCGCCGTTGGCGCGGTGAACGCCGCCCGCTTCATCGTCAAATGCAAGCCCGGCCGCTACGCCATGGCGGACATGGTGAACCCCTGCGAATCAAACTTTGCATAATAGAAAGAATGGAGTGAAATCATGTCTACCCTAATTATTTATTATTCTTTTTCGGGAAATACGGAGCGGCTGGCAACAAAGCTTGCGGCGGAACAATCGGCCAAGCTCGTGCAGCTGAAGGACCAAAAAAAGACCGGTAAATTGAAGGCGTTTCTCGTGGGCTGCCCCAAGGCAATCATGGGCAAATCATGGCCCGTGCAGCCGCTGAAGGCCGATGTTTCCGCCTATGACCGCGTGATTCTCATGGCCCCGGTGTGGGCAAGCAACGTGCCGCCCGCGGTGAACAGCCTTTGGGACATGCTGCCCGCGGGCACGGCGCTTGAGGTCAAGCTGGTTTCCGGCAGCGGAAAAAGCGAGTGCCGCGAACGGCTGGAAAAAAACCTCAAGGCAAAGGGCTGCCGCCTTGTTGGGCTGGAAGATATTCGCGCATGATTGACATCCGAGCCGCTCTGGCGCTATACGCCATCACAGACGCACGGCCTGCAGACGAACTGCCGCAAGCCGTGCTGCTTGCGTTGCGCGGCGGTGCCACGATGCTTCAGCTGCGCCGCAAACACACCTCGGACGAAGAATTTTTGCGGCTGGCGCGAGAAATCAAGCGCGTGACGGACGAACATAATATACCGCTGATCATCAACGACCGGGCGGATATCGCGCTGCAAACGGGCGCGGCCGGCGTGCACCTCGGGCCCTCCGACTGCGGCATTGCCGAAGCCCGCGCGATGCTGGGGCCGCAGGCGGTCATCGGGGCAACGGCGCGCACTTTGCAGCAAGCCTTAGCTGCTGAGGCCGCCGGCGCGGATTATCTGGGCAGCGGCGCGGTGTTCGGCACGAGCACAAAGCTCGACGCCACACCCATGCCGCTCACGCTGTTCCGGGAAATCTGCAACGCCGTGCACCTCCCTGTCGTCGCCATCGGCGGGATTGACCGCACAAACGTCGCACGGCTGCGCGGCTGCGGAATGGCAGGGTTCGCGGTGGTTTCGGGCGTATTCGGCGGCGAGGATATCCTGCAAACCACGCGGGAGTTACATAGCCTTGCCGGGCGACTTTTACAACCAAGGCCGCTGCTGTTCGACCTGTTTTCTACGCTGGTCAGCACCAAAAAAGTGGAGCACGGGCATGACCCGCTTTGGTTTTCGCAGGCCGAGTGGGAACACCACATCACAACAGAATGCTACCGGCGCAGGGCCACCGGCCTGGTGACCGACCATGCGGAAATCATCCGGGATATTTTGGCCAGCTTAGGCAGAAAAATGAGCGAGGCCGAGCAAGCGGAAGCACTGCACGAACGGCTCGAACGTTTCCGCGATACACTTTGCGATGTGGAACCCTCGATTCTTTCCACCCTGCGGGAGCTGAAAGCACGCGGGCACGCGCTCTGCCTTGTGAGCAATGCGGATGCCACTGATTCGGCGCACTGGAAGGATTCCCCGCTGGCCCCGCTGTTTGACGAAGCGGTGTTTTCGTGTGATTGCGGCCACGCAAAGCCCGCGCCGGAGATTTATTTGCACGCGGCGAGCCTCCTGGGCGTCTCTCCTGAGGACTGCATGTTTTTTGGCGACAACGGCCAAGACGAACTGTTGGGGGCCAAGCGCTTGGGCATGCAAACCGTGCAGCTGCGGCACTTTGTATCCCGCGATACGGCAGGCGCGGACGCCGTTCTCAACCGCTTTGCCGATATTTTAGACCACGTATAGGAGGCCCCATGCCAAAAACAGAACTCACCACCATGGTTATGGTGCAGGACCCCGATACCAAGCAGGTGTTGGTGCAAAACCGCATACTCAGCTGGAAGGGGCTGTCGTTCCCCGGCGGGCACGCGGAGGAAAACGAGAGCTTTTATGCCTGCGCCGTGCGGGAGCTCAAAGAGGAAACCGGGCTTGACGTCAGCAATTTAACGCCCTGCGGCATCATCCACTGGTGCAACAGCGATACGCAGAACAAATACCTCGTGTTCCTATATAAAACAAGCACGTTTTCTGGCGAGCTGATCACCGAAATGGAAGAGGGGCAGCACTTTTGGATGGACATTGCCGCGCTGCAGGAAGCGCTGCGGCGGGAAAGCACCAACGATTTCGCCAAGTTTTTACCCGTGTTTTTGAGCGATCAATATCAAGAAATGTTCGGCCTTTGGAACGAACAGGCCGGAGAACCGATACAATATCTTTAAGGAGAACACCATGCAATATTCCACGCAAATGCAAGCCGCAAAGGCCGGAGTCATCACAGAACATATGCAGGCAATTGCCGCAAATGAAAACATTGACGCGGATTGGCTGCGCGGCAAAGTCGCCATTGGCGAGATCGCCATCCCCGCGAACATCCACCACAAAACCCTTGTGCCGCAAGGGGTTGGCGGCGGCTTGCGCACAAAAATCAACGTGAACCTTGGCATATCCGGCGACAGCCGCGACTACGAGCGCGAGCTCAAAAAGGCGCAGCTCGCCATTGATATGGGCGTCGAGAGCATCATGGATCTTTCCAACTGCGGCAAAACCAGCGCCTTCCGCCGGGAGCTGCTCGGCATGTCCCCCGCGATGATCGGCACCGTGCCCATGTACGACGCGGTGGGCTATCTGGAAAAGGATTTGCTGGAGATCACCGCGCAGGATTTTTTGCGGGTGGTGGAGGCGCATGCCCTGGAGGGCGTGGATTTCGTCACCATCCACGCGGGCATCAACCGGCGCACGATCGAAGCTTTTAAGCGCTCCGCGCGTTTGACGAACATCGTCTCGCGCGGGGGCTCGCTGCTCTTTGCCTGGATGGAAATCACGGGGAACGAAAACCCCTTCTTCGAATTTTATGACGACGTGCTGGAGATTTTGCGCGCCCACGATGTGACCATCAGCCTTGGGGACGCCATGCGCCCGGGCTGCACCAACGACGCCACCGACGCGGCGCAGGTGTGCGAGCTGATCGAGCTCGGGCACCTGACCGAACGTGCCTGGGCAAAGGACGTGCAGGTGATGATTGAAGGGCCGGGCCACATGGCGATGAACGAAATCGCCGCCAACGTGCAGCTGCAAAAGCGCCTGTGCCACAACGCGCCGTTCTATGTTTTGGGGCCGCTTGTCACCGATATCGCGCCCGGCTACGACCACATCACTTCCGCCATCGGGGGCGCCATCGCGGCTTCTGCCGGTGCCGATTTCCTCTGCTATGTGACCCCGGCGGAGCACCTGCGCCTGCCCGATTTGGACGATGTGCGCGAAGGCATTGTCGCCAGCAAAATTGCGGCGCACGCGGCGGATATCGCCAGGGGGCTGCCGGGCGCGCGGGATATCGACAACCGCATGAGCGACGCCCGCCGCCGCATCGATTGGGAGGAGATGTTCTCGCTCGCCATCGACCCGGAAAAAGCGCGGCGCTACCACGCGAGCCTGCCGCCGGCGGAGCAGCACACCTGCAGCATGTGCGGCAAGATGTGCGCCATGCGCACGGTGAATCAAATCCTCGCCGGGGAAAAGATTACAATCAAAGACTAATTTTCCAGATACACAAAAGCGGATCAGCCACCCAGCTGATCCGCTTTATTTTTTGTGACAGTTCCTAACAAAGCTGCTGCGAAACCCCTTCGTATTTTGTGCGCGCCTGATCAATCATCGGCTGCTGCGCGGGTGCCGGCTGATACCAGCCGCGTTTGTGCATTTCGTCGAACACCGCGCTTTGCATATTCTGCTCATCCCGCAGGATGTTGAGAATGTCTGTTTTCAGGTTCTGGTCGCTGCATTCGTTGGCGCATAAATTGAAATGGCTGGTCGCCGTTTTTTGTGAGGTCAGCATGTCGCCCAAAATTTCCTGATCCTGAAGCTGCTGTTGCATATTGCTCATTTTGCTCTCCCCTTTCGTTAATAAAGATGTCCCATCAAAGTTTCAAAATGCTGCTTGTGGCGGTTTGCCAGCTGCTCGGCGGCTGTTTTGATCTGCGGATCCTGCGCCGACGCGGCATAGCTGCGGAACTTTTTCACCAGCAGCTCCTCCGCTTTGAGCGAATCTTCGATCGCCGAAAGCTCTTTTTGGGTCAAATTTGGCATGATATTTCCTCCCGTTCATATTTTCGCGTTGGACAATATTATTATTTGCCCCGGGAGCGCAATCATGCATGGAGAGAGCGCCGATTTATTAATTTTTTTTGAGCAGCGCGGCGGCGGCTTGGTCAAGATACACGGCAACATCCGGGTGATTTTGCAGGGCGCTTGCCGGGCACTGCGGCGTCACTTCGCCCTCGATCATCGCCTGCACGGCCTCCGCCTTCGCGTTGCCTGTCGCAATCAGCACGATCTGCTTTGCCCGCAGAATCATCTTCACCCCCATGGTCATCGCGTAGCGCGGCATGGAATCATCGTCAAAATAGACCGAATTCGCAGCAATCGTGCTTTCCGTCAGCGCCGTTTTATAGCACGCCCCGGTGAATTCATCGCTCGGCTCGTTGAAGCCGATGTGCCCGTTGCGGCCGATGCCCAGTAGCTGCAAATCAATGCCGCCGGCGTTCTTGATCAACGCACAAAAACGCTCATTCTCCGCGATTTCGTCCGCTGTGTTGCCGTCTAAAAAATGTGTGTTTTTGTGCAATATGTCGATCTGACCGAACAACTCCTCGCGCATAAACGTGTGGTAGCTGTTCTTATCTTCCTCCGGCAGGCCGCAATATTCGTCCAAATTGAACGTTGTGCTTTCGCGAAAACTCACCTCGCCCGCCTGATAGCGCGCAATCATCCGCCGATATGCGGGCACGGGGCTGCTGCCCGTTGCCAACCCCAGCACCGCGTTTGATTTTTTTTGCAGCAGCGCGCAAAACATATCGCCAACCGCCTGCCCAACCGCCGCCTCGTCCTTCAAAACAAAAACGTTCATGCCATCCTCCTCAGTTCTTCGCACAGCTGGGCAATCGCCCTTCCCCTGTGACTAATTTCATCTTTTTGTGCGGCGCTCAGCTGCGCCATGGTGAAGCCCGGCACTTCATCCGGCAAAAACACCGGGTCGTAGCCAAAGCCACCCTCGCCTGCCGGCACCAGCGCAATTTTGCCCTCGCATTTGCCCTGGACATTTAGCTCGGCACCATCAGGGAAAACGCAGCAAACCGCGCAGACAAACCGCGCCGTACGCCCGCTTTCCGGCACGCCTTGCATGGCTAACAGCAGCTTGCTGATGTTCGCGCCGTCGTTGCCGTGCTCACCGGCATAGCGTGCGGAATAAACACCCGGTTCGCCGTTCAGCGCATCAACGCAAAGCCCGGAATCGTCGCCAATGCAGGGCAGCCCTGATTCTTCGCAGCCCGCAGCCGCCTTGAGCCGCGCGTTTTCCGCAAAGGTCGTGCCCGTTTCTTCCACGTCAGAAAGCGGAACATCCCCCAGTGAAAAACCCAACGGCGCCAGCATCCGTGCCAGCTCTGTGCGCTTTTTTGCGTTGTGCGTCGCAATCAAAAATTTCATCCGTTACGCCTCCCCGCCAAAGAGCGCATCCGCAAACTCTTGCGCGTCAAAGGTTTGCAGGTCGTCAATCTGCTCGCCAACTCCGATGAACTTCACCGGGATTTTCAGCTCATTTTTGATGTTGAGCACCACGCCGCCCTTGGCCGTGCCGTCGAGCTTCGTGAGGATAATCCCCGTGACCTCGGCGATTTCTTTGAATTCCTTCGCCTGGTTGACGGCATTTTGCCCCGTCGTGGCGTCCAGAACCAAAAGCACCTCTCTATCAGAATATGGCAATTCCCGGTCAACTATGCGGTATATTTTGCCTAATTCTTCCATTAAATGCTTTTTATTGTGCAGCCTGCCCGCCGTGTCGCAGATGATCAGGTCCACATTCCTAGCTTTCCCCGCCTGAATCGTATCATACACCACAGCGGCAGGGTCCGCGCCCTCGCTGTGCTTCACCAGGCTGACGCCCGCGCGCTGCGCCCAAATTTCCAGCTGCTCAATCGCCGCCGCGCGGAACGTATCCGCCGCGCCGAGCAGCACTTTTTTGCCCTGCGCCTGATACATGGCAGCCAGCTTGCCGATCGACGTTGTTTTTCCAACGCCGTTCACGCCAATCACCAAAATAATGGCGGGCATGGTGATCATATCCACCGCTTCGCCGCCGGAAAGCATGTCCGCAACGATCTGTTTCAGCGCAAGCTTCACCGCCGCCGCGCTCTTGAGCCGTTTTTTCTTGGCGTGCTCCCGCAGGTGCTCCACAATTTCCTGCGCCGTAAGGATCCCCGTGTCGCTCATGATCAGAATTTCCTCAAGCTGTTCGTACACCTCTTCGGTCAGCTCGTCGCTTTCCATCACGGCGTCAATCGCGCCGCCCATCGAGTCCCTCGTTTTTTTCATGCCCTTGGTCAAACGTTGAAATAAGCCCATGGTCATCCTCCAAGCTCTATTGTTAAATAAACTTTATCGCACAGCAGCACGCCGTCTTCATACATCAAAATGTCATAGTTGCGCAAAAAATATTCCGGATCATAATGCGAGATTTCAAAGCCGCAATGGCGATAAAACCCCACCGCAGAGGGAACATTTCCTGTGCCCACGAGCATCGTTTTCCCCTTGCCCTTGTAATATTCCAGCAGGAATTTCACCAGCCGCGCGCCCCAGCCCTGCCGGTGGCGGCACTCTGTTATGGCAATATTTTGCAGCTCCAGTATGCCGTCGCCTTCTTCCCGCGTGACCACGCTGGCGCCAATCAACTCTTCGCCAAGATACAGCACGAACAAATCACCGCGGTCCAGATAGCGGTCAATCATGCGCTCTTCTTCGTCAGCCAGCAGCAGCAGCGGCAGATAATCGCGCTTGTGTTCCGTAATCAGCCGGATATCCGGCGCATTGTCTTTCATATAATCCTCCCTGTTAGCCTCCCAAGTCAATTGCCAAGTATACTTTATAGCCCGACGGCTCGCCGTTCTCATAAACATAACGCGACACATGGAAGCCGCAATGGCGGTAAAACTGCACCACCTCCGGCACATTTCCTGTTTCCACAAGCATCGTTTTTCCCTTGCCGCGATAATATCCAAGCAGGAATTTCACCAGCCGCGCGCCCCAGCCCTGCCGGTGGCGGCACTCTGTCACGGCGATGGCCTGCAGCTCCAGCACACCGTCTTCCTCCCGCGTGACCACGCCCGCACCGACCAATTCTTCGCCCAAGTAAAGCGCGAACAACTCGCCGCGATCCAGACAGCGGCCAATCCTGCGCTCCTCTTCGCCGGCAAGCAGCAGCGGCAGATAATCGCGCTTGTTTTCCGTGATGCGCCGGAACTCCGGTTTCCGCACAACGATGCGCTCATAGGCGCACCCCGCATCCGCCTGAACACCCTCCGCATGGTGCACAATGTCCCATCCGGCATACTGCGCGGGCAATTCCCCCACGTCAAAGAGGCTCTTTGCAAAGGCGCGCGCGTCGGGCGGCAGTCGGTTGGTGAACACGCCGATGAAATGCAGACCGCCCGGCTTTGTGTGCTCCCGTGCCAGGCGCAAAAACGAATCGCGGCCGGCCTTTTCCGGCATGTGCAGCGTGTCATAGGAACAAATCACATCGTATTTGCGGCGGAAGCTGAACCCCGCCAAATCCTCCAGCCAAAAGCGGATATCCAGGCGCAGCTCCGCCGCGCGCCGCTTCGCCCCGGCAATGCCCCCTGCCGAAATGCTGAACGCGTCCACGACATGCCCCTGCCCCGCCAGAAAAATTGCGTTTTGCCCCTCGCCGCAGCCCGCGTCGAGCACCCGCGCGCGGGGCTTTAGCTGTTCCGCATATTGCAATAGCTCCGATGCCGGACCCTTTGTGCCGGCCCGTTCCGGAAATGGGTCACTCATACATACGTCCTCTCGCGTAAATTCTGGAATAATATTATACTATATTATGCCTCAAAATGCAAGCACCAGCCGCCTGTATTTTACCCGTAATTCACACCGAACTGCACCTTGGCGGCGTTGTGTTCTTCCAGCGTTTTGGTGTAATGGTTGGTGTTGTCGTTGCCGAAAAAATAAAATAGATAATCGCTTTGCGCAGGGTTTTTCGCCGCCTCGATGGCGCGTTTGCCCGGGCTGCAGATGGGCCCCACCGGCAGCCCGTTGCACACATATGTGTTATATCGGCCGGCATATTGCTCCGGGTTTTTCACCCAGGAAGGCTTGATGTGCTGCTCCACATACGCGCGGCTGGCGTCCGCCTGCAGGCGCATGCTGATGCCCAGCCGGTTGTGGAACACCGACGACACCATCGCCATGTGCCCGCTCGAACGGGTTTCCCGCTCAATAATGGACGCGAGAATCAGCGTTTGATAATCCGGCAAACCGGACTTTGCTTTGTAGTTGTTTAGGATTTTCCGCAGCACGCTCTGGGGATCCTCTTTTTTGTAAAACTCATAGGTATCGGGGTAAAGAAAGCCCTCCAGATAATAGCAGCTTTCTTTGCTAAAAGGCGCTTCAAAGGACTGCACTTCATAGCTTTGCGCGGCTTCGTAAAATGCCTCGGCCGTGCAAATTTCGTTTGCCTCCAGCCTGCGCGCCACCTGATAAAACGTAAAACCCTCTGGGATTACAATTGTTACGGCCTCTTTTATTTCCTGTGTTGCCGGGGCGCTTGTCTGAATCTGCGGATTGCTTGTCCCCTCCTGCGGCGTTTCCGGATCAGGCGCCAACGCTCCCTTCCAATCCCCTGATTCCTCCTGCTGTCCCTGCTGCTCCTGCGTGGAATCCGTCTGCAAAACCGGCTTTTCCAGCGGCTGGCTTGTCCACAAATAATGCCCGGCAACGCCTGCAAGCGCCAACACTAAAATTCCAATACATACCAAGATGGAAATTTTCCTCATCTCTGCGCCCCTTTCTCTTCAAAAAATCACAATGCTTGATCTTGAGCGCAACCATCATACCACATTCCGGCAAAAAAAGCAACAGCCGCAACTTCTGCGGCTGTCACTTTTTGTTCTGTTGACCCATCATCTGGATGTCACCGGCGGTACGAGTTGGTCATGGCGGTCAGAAGAAATGCCTTTTTCAGCGTGCTGAGGTTAAACTTCTTCGAATCCATGAGTTCCCGCATTAGCCTGCGCTCTTCTTCCAGGTAAAAGGGTTCCTGGCGGAAATTGTTGTACATACCGTTCTCCTTTCTTGATTGATTTTATCTATTCGGCTCCTGCATTGTTGCCGTGATAGTAGTATATGCGATTTCTGGGCAAAAGTCAAGTCATGTTGCACAAACTTGGGCTTGCAAATTTGTGCAACATGACGATTATTGGACGAGCACTCCACCTGAGAACCCACAGTATCAAATTAACATATCCATATGTTTTGTTTATTTTGCACAATCCAAAGCATTCTAATTGAGCATAACGCCGAAAATCAAGTTTTTTAATTGATCAATTCACGCTGCATATTACGACTCAAACGTCTCTTTTTCGCCTGTATCTTCTGTTTTTGCATGCCCTGCCGCAAGCTCCAGCAGCATATCCGCAAGGGCGGAAAACCGCCGCGCCTTCTGGTGGTTGTTCACCATGCGGGCCACCTCCGCGCGGCTCCCCACCAAAATCAGCAGTTTGCGCGCCCGGGTTACGGCAGTGTAAAGCAAATTGCGGTAGCAGAGCAGGTCCGTCACACCGGCAACGGGCATCACCACCGCCGGGAACTCGTTGCCCTGGCTTTTGTGCACCGTCACCGCAAAGGCGTGCTCCAATTCCTCCGCCGCCGCCTCAAATGGGTATTCTGTCACACGGTCGTCGTCAAAGCGGATGGTCAAAAGCGCCGCGTGGGGGTCAATCTCCTCGATGATGCCGATATCCCCGTTGAAAATCCCCTTGCCCGGCTCCGGGTCGCCGCTTTTTTTCCATATAATGTCATAATTGTTCTTCATCTGCATCACTTTATCGCCCTGCCGGAACAGCTTGCGCCCCGCCTTGTGCTCGCGTTTCCGGCCGTCCTTCGGGTTGAGCGCCTGCTGCAGCAGCTCGTTGAGCCGCCCCGTGCCGCACTCCCCCTTGCGCGAGGGGCACAGCACCTGAATATCGTGCAGCGGGTCATAATCATAGGCCTTCGGCAGCCGGGCAGCGCACAATTCGGTGATGGTCTGCGCCGCCTGCGCGGGATAATTCCGCTCCAAAAAGAAGAAGTCACGGTCTTTTGAGGCAAGCTCCGGCAGCTCCCCCCGCACAATCGCGTGGGAATTCGTCACAATCAGGCTTTCCATCGCCTGCCGGAAGATTTTCTGCAGCCGCACCACGGGGAGCGTGCCCGCCTTCATCAAATCCTGCAGCACACTGCCTGCGCCCACCGGCGGCAGCTGGTCGGCGTCGCCCACCAAGATCAGCCGGCAACCCAGCGGCAGCGCGTCAAGCAGCGCCGAAAACAGCGGCACGTCCACCATAGAAATTTCGTCGATGATCACCGCCTGCGCACTGAGCGGGTTTCGTTGGTCGCGCGTGAAGCGCATGCGGTCGTCCTCACCCCACTCCACCTCCAGCAAGCGGTGGATGGTTTTTGCCTCCACCCCGGTGAGCTCCTGCATGCGTTTGGCGGCACGGCCCGTGGGCGCGGCAAGCGCGACCTTCAGCTGCGCCGAGGTCAAGAGCTGCAAAATCCCCTTGAGCGTCGTGGTTTTCCCCGTGCCGGGCCCGCCCGTGATGATGAGCAGCCCCTTTTCCATCGCCGTGTGCATAGCGATGCGCTGCATTTCGTCATAGTGCAGGCCGTGGGTGTCCTCCATCCGGGTGATGAGCGTTTCAAAATCGCCGGGAAATTCCGTTTTTGCGGGAGGGAACCGCAGCAAAAAATCAACGCGCTGCGCACAGTTGCGCTCGGCATTGAACAGCGCCGGCAAAAAGAGATACGCCTCACCGGCAAGCGCATGCCGAATAAGCCGTTTTTGCTCCACCAAGCGCTCAATGGCCTGCTGCGCCTGCCCCACAGAGCAACGAAGCAGCGCGGCGCAGGGCTCCGGCAGGCTGTGCTCCGGGATACAGGTGTGGCCGTTCTGCCAGCTGTGCCGCTTCATCACGTGCAGCACGCCCGCCTCAAAGCGATATTCCTGCGGGGGTGCCTCCGGCAGGGCACGCGCAATGGCGTCCGCCCGCTCAAAGCCGATGGCAACGTCCGCATCGCATAGTACATAAGGGTTTTGGCGGATCATCTCCGCCGCGCGCGAGCCAAACGCCTTGTGCACCCGCAGGCATTCCTGCGTTGTCATCCCAAAGCGCTCGAGGGATATCATGGCCTGCCGCAGCGAAAACTGCTTCTTAAAACTTTCGCTGATCTGCTCCGCCCGCTCAAACGAAATCCCGCGGATGGTGGCGAGCCTGCGTGGGTTATTTTCCAGCACGTCCACGGTTTCTTCGCCAAAGGTTTCCACAATCCGCTGCGCCGTTGCGCCGCGCACGCCCTTGATTGTCCCGGAGCTTAAGTACTTCAAAATTTCATTCTGCGTTGTCGGCAGGCTGCGTTCACAGAATTTTGCGTTGAACTGCCGCCCAAAACTCGCGTGAAACCCCCATCGGCCCATCAGGCGCACCTCTTCGCCGGGGGAGATATGCGGCAGCACGCCCACCACCGTGACCAGTTCGCCGCCAACGGCAAAATCAGCCACAGTGAAGCCGCTTTCTTCGTTGCGGAACGTGATGCCTTC
>JGI994J12354_10002635_pt1 | contig 17264 bp, 16 predicted proteins | sample IntmicLarv3ML3BL_FD_12354 | JGI IMG/M metagenome (IMG submission 12354) | reverse complement strand
CGGGAATGATGCTAGAAGTACTGGCGGCGGTCTTGGAATTGACCGAGGAAGTGGCGGTGCAATGAAAGAAAAAGACGGACAGTTATCAGGTCTTGAAGCAAGCGTAAAAAATGTCAAAATGTACGAACTTCCAGAGAATGGGGTCGTATTACCGCTGATTATCGAGGAGAATCCACTGAATCATATGACGATGATTTTAGCAGTTATTATGTTGGGACTAGGTGGGGTTTTCGAGGCAATTAGGTATTACCGACAGATAAAATAGAAAATAAAGTAGAAAATGAGGATAAGAGATGTTTTCGTCGACAAATTTAAATAGTACAATGCGAACCATTTGCAGTATAATGGAAACACCAGTCGTGTTTTTATTGTTGGCTTTAATTGCAGTAACAATTTTTCTAATAGGATCATTGATTGTGGAATATTTTACAGGACATCGCCGTTTGAAAGTGGAATTACCCCAATTAATTGAGACACTTCATGCGAGCAAAGAGAACATAACAAAGAATATTAGTGATAGCGGTTTGTTGAACAGGCATAAGGAACTGCTGATAGAGTTAACAAAACATTCACAGTTGGATAACTTTACGAGGGAGTCTTTGGCGGTACAGTTGTTACATGAGTTAGAAGACCATTATGATGCAATCGTAAAAATATCAGAAACGATTATTAAAGTAGGCCCGACATTAGGGTTATTAGGAACCTTGATTCCTTTGGGACCAGGGTTACTAGCACTGGGTCAAGGTGATACCTACACACTTTCGCAATCATTGCTAGTAGCATTTGATACAACAATATTAGGGCTATTATGTGCAGGAGCTGGAACGATTATTTCAACGATTCGAATGAGATGGTATGAAAATTATGGTGCGATGGTAGAAACATTGGTAGAATGCGTTTTAGAGGTGGAAAAAAATGATTAGAAGAAGTGGAAGAAGTGGTTTGCGAAGAGAAAAAGCGAAAAAAGATAGTGGTAAACCAACGGATAATGTTCCAAATATGGCAGATGCAATGTTGGTTTTAGCAGTGGGAATTATGGTTGCATTGGTGCTTAATTGGAATGTGGAAATTAATTCTGGACCAATCCAAGGAACTGGTATAGGTGATACAGTAACGGGTAATATCACGCAAATTGATGATTATGAAATGATGAACGAAGAAGATATTACAAAGGTAACATCAGCAGAGGGGTTGAAAGAAGCAGGATCGGTATATGTTGATGTGGATACGGGCAAAATGTATATCATTGTTGATGAGGAAAGTGATAAATGATAAAGAGTAAGAATGGTTTGCAAAAATCCATAAAGATTATCTGTTTATTAATTATTGGTGCAATCTTATGGTGGGGATTTGGTCCTGTTCGATTAAAAGCAGATATTTCACAATATGGAGAACAAAAAATAAAAATAACGGGTGTTTTAGAAAATGAATTTTATATTACACCAAATGAGTTGGCACAGATGAAATTGACCTATGTAACTGCAACTGGAAGAAGTGCAAAGGCAGGACATGTGAAAGCGGTGGGTCCGACCATGCAAACCTTTTTAAAGCAGTATGGAAGAAAAGTATCGGATTTCAAACAGGTGAAAGTGTATGCCTCAGATGATTATTCTACGGTATTGGTGGATTCTCTTCGGGAAAAGGAGATCGTATTAGCGATTGCGGCAGGTAGTGAGCCACTAGAAGAATATCAATGGCCGCTACGTCTTGTGATTCCAAAAGATGACCCATCAAGATGGATTCGATTAATTGAAGAAATGGAGTTTACTTTAAAGGAATGAGAAAAATAAAGAAACATATTGCTATATTATTAGCATTAATCATAGGTTTGAATATTTTGATATTCTTTTCACTTATTATTGGCAGATATGCTATTACATTAGAGGAACTACAAGCAATTCTTTGGTCTTTTTTCGGGGGCAGCCAAAATGAAGCGATTGAAAAAGCTAGAACTGTTTTTGTTCAAATCAGATTACCAAGAGTATTATTAGCGTGTATTATTGGTTGTGGTTTGTCGACAGCGGGTGCCGCTTATCAAGGAATATTTCAAAATGCAATGGCAGCACCAGATGTCTTGGGTGCATCATCAGGTGCCGCTTTTGGGGCAACCTTGGCGATTTTAAATGGTCAAAGCGGATTTGGAATTACGATTAGTGCGTTTGCTTTTAGTATAGGAAGTGTTTGCTTGGTTTATTTTATCAGTACCAAGGCAAGCGGGGGCAAAATATTGGGCTTGGTACTATCGGGAATTATGATTAGTTCGTTGTTTTCAGCAGGGACTTCATTTATGAAGCTGATTGCAGACCCCAGTAATCAACTTCCAACAATTACCTATTGGTTGATGGGAAGTATTGCAGGGGCGAGGCTAAAGGATATTAGCTTTGTTTTGCTCCCTATGTTTTTGGGCTTGTTTCCATTAATATTACTTAGATGGAGAATGAATGTCTTGGCAGTGGGTGATGATGAAGCGAAAGCGATGGGTGTCAATGTTCAAGCGGTCAGACTAGGAGTCATTGTTGCAGCAACTTTAATTACCGCAGCCAGTGTTTCGGTTAGCGGAATTATTGGTTGGGTAGGCCTTGTAATTCCTCATTTAGCAAGACGAATTGTAGGGAATAATTATGTTCATTTAATCCCAATGTCAATGGTGTTAGGGGCAGGGTTTATGTTGATAGTTGATAATGTTTCAAGAAATCTATTTTCGACAGAAATTCCGCTGGGGATACTAACCGCAGTTATTGGAGCCCCGTTTTTCTTGTACCTGATTACGAGAAAGGGGGATTCGCTGTGAGCCTAAAGATTGAAAAAGTAAATTTTTCCTATCGTGATAAAAAGGTTCTTAATGATATTTCATTTGAAGTGCAAAAAGGAAGATTAGCCTGCCTATTGGGAGCGAATGGAGTAGGGAAAAGTACTTTGTTTAAAAATATTCTAAAATTATTGCCAGATTATCAAGGTGAAATTAGAATTGACTCGGTAAATACCAAGAAGCTAGGGATAAAAGAAATGGCAAGATTGGTGGCATATATTCCGCAATCGCATATGCCAGCGTTTAACTTTAATGTTTTTGATATGGTACTAATGGGAACAACGATTAAAACATCACCGATCTCGAAACCAGGGAAGAAACAGCAGGAATTAGTTGAACAGATGCTTGAAAAACTTGGAATTGCGGAGCTTAAGTATCGGGGGTTCAATCAAATAAGTGGCGGAGAGCGGCAACTGACATTAATTGCACGAGCGTTGGTACAGGAAGCAAAGATATTGCTGATGGACGAACCAACAGCAAATTTAGATTATGGAAATCAAGTCAAGATATTAAATCAGATGAAAGCATTAACTGAAGAGGGGTACACCATTATTCAATCTACGCATCAACCAGATCAAGCATTCTTATATGCAGACGAGGTTGTTGCAATGCAAAATGGTTGTGTTTTGCGGCAGGGTTCACCAAGGGAAGTAATTGAGAGTGATACGATAAAGCAGCTCTATGGGATTGAGGTTGATATTCATAGTATTTATCAAGACCGAATGCGAGTCTGTATTCCAACGTCAGTCATTGCGAGGTTATAAGAAGAGTAATTGCAAGCCTTCGCAAAAAAGCTCTGGCATGGAGGAGTTAATGAAAAAGACAAGTAGAATAATAGTATTTGTATTAATAGTAAGTTTGACAATGCTAGGAGGGTGTCAAGGAAACAATCGGCAGACGGACAATAATCTTCACGCAACGAAGCAAGTCGAAATGATTGTTTTTACGGATTCGGTTGGTAGAGAAGTGGAACTACCAAAAGATATTTCACGTGTCTTGCCATCAGGTTCTTTAGCACAGATTTTTTTGTATGCAGTTGCACCAGATTCATTAATCGGAATATCAGGAGGTTTTTCGGAAGATGCCTCAAAATATGTTGAAAATAAATATTTGAATCTACCTGAAATTGGAGGATTTTATGGAAAAGATAATTTAAACTTGGAAGAGGTTGCAGCGTTAAATCCAGAAGTTATTATTGATATCGGGGAAACGAAAATGAGTATTGCCGAAGATATGGATACACTTACAAAGCAGACGGGAATTCCAACGATTCATATTGCAGCAGGTATTGACACAATGGGTAGTGCTTTTAGAATATTAGGCGAATTATTAGGAGAAAAAGAACAAGGCGACAAACTTGGTGAATATTGTGATACATTATATCAAGACATGGAGAAAATTTCCAGTGAGGCCATGCAGGGTGCGGGAAAGCCTAAACTACTGTATTTGACTTCAGAGAATGGCGAAAGCGTTGTGGCAAAAGGCTCATATCATGCCGAAATTATTGATATGCTAGGTGATAATCTTGCGATTGTCGATAACCCTAGCGGTAAGGGTACTGGTAATGAGGTGGACATGGAGCAAATATTAGAATGGAATCCAGAAATAATCATTTTTGCACCAGATGGTTATTATGACCATGTTAAGGACGATAGCATATGGCAACAATTAGATGCTGTTAGGAATGGGAAATTTTTTAAAGTCCCAAATGGCCCGTATAATTGGCTGGGATTTCCGCCGTCTTCTAATCGTGTGCTTGGAATGGGCTGGTTAGCGGCAGTACTATATCCAGATAAAATGGAAACGAAAATCAAAGGGCTGGTAGAGGAATATTACCAATTATTTTATCATTATGAATTAACGTCAGATGAGTATGCTGATTTAGTGAAAGATTCAATATCCTCCATTGACAATGTAGAAAAATCTACAACCTCAGTCGAGTAATACATTGCCAAGAGAGGATAGGAAAAGTGGAGCGGTAAATGAAAGAAAAACAAAGTATAGAAAGTATATTAAATTCTGTTTTAGATAAAATAATAGTAACAGGGAAAGAACAAATTGATTTAGATAAGGCAGTTGGGCGTTTTGTTGCCGAAAGAATAACAGCAAGGGAAGATGTTCCGAGCTTTCATAGTTCAAGATTTGATGGATATGCAGTAAAAATTGAGGACGTGCAAAATGCGACAGAAGAAAATCCTGTTTTCTTAAAGGTAGTGGTGGAGATACCAGCGGGGCATAGTCCAAAAGAAAAAATAGGTCAGGAGAGGGCAGCTAGAATTTTTACAGGAGCGCCAATACCCGCAGGAGTCAATGCGATTATTAAGAATGAAGCAGTGGAGGAGGTAAACGGAGGAATAAAAGTTCAATATTCTTGCGTTGACGGGCAGGGGATTGCCAACAAAGGCTTCAACCTTGCTAAGGGCAATCGTTTGGCAGAAGTAGGAGATGAGGTGACACCAGGTTTAATTGGCTGTTTGGCAACCCAAGGAATAGAAAATCTAACGGTATTTAAAAAAATCAAAGTGGGAGTATTTTCTATTGGAAGTGAATTGGTAGAACTTGGTGGCCAAGTAGAAGAACCATATATTAGGAGCAGTAACTACTATATGTTGATGGCTGCCTGTCGGGCAAGTGGAGTAGAAGTTGTTCCCTTAGGGCTTCTTGCCGATAAAAGGGAAGAAATTACAGAAAAGATTAATTATGGATTAGAGTCCTGCGATATGTTAATTTCGTCTGGTGGAGCAATGAATGGAAAATATGATTTAGTAGCACTAGCACTGGAAAAGTCAAAGGCACAGTTGTTTCAAAGAGGTGTGGGGGTTTATCCAGGTCACGCTTGTGCATATGGAAATAGAGGGAATAAATTGTATTTTGGATTATCAGGCAGTCCTGGTTCAGCGATGACAAATTTTAATCTGATTGTACTTCCAGCAATTAGGAAAGCACAAGGTCGAACGTTAATAAAAAACAGAACTGTTTTGGCAATTTTGGGTGCTTCGATTCAACGAAAAAATGAAAGAGATTGTGTTGTGAGAGGTCAGGTTGAAGTAAGAGCAGGGACAATTTATTTTATACCAATCATAAAGGCAAGACGAGCAAGTATGCAATCATTAATCGACAGTGAGGCGTTGCTAGTGCTGCAAAATAATTGCTATGTATTAGAACAGGGAAAACAAGTGTTTATTCAAATCATAACAGAGCGGGATCTGATTTAAAAGGATTTCTAGTAAAATATTTGCTAATGGCTAATTTCACTAAATTGGGTAGAATAGGTAGGGTATAGGTATGTTTTTTTGGAGTGAAAATAAAATCAAATGGTATGACAGGGCAGCGAAATGGACGAGATATCATGAGCATTTAGCTGATGAAATAAGTCCTTTTTTAGTAAAGGGTGAAAAAATCTGCGATTTGGGCTGTGGAACTGGACATTTAGCTATTGTACTAGCGAACAGAGGTTATCCGCTTACGGCAATTGATATTAGCGAACAGGCGATAGATTTTATTAGGAGGGAAATAGGTAAAGAACAGACAGAATTGTTAGAGACAAAGAGATTAAGCTGGAATGATATTCCGCAAGGAGTACAGTGGGATACAGTGATTATGAATTTCACAGGGGATATAACAAGGGAATTTGAAAAATATTTTTCATTATGCAGCCGTCAATTAATTTATATTATGCGTCGGTTTAACTATAGTTCAGTAGGAAATAGAGAACATTCACAGCGATATCAAGATATTAATAAAGAAATGATTTGTGCTATCGAAAGACGGGGTGCAGTTTATGAAACGCATGAATTTGAATTTGAGTTTGGACAACCATTTATCAGTATCGAGGAAGCATTAGATTATATTAGGGCTTATGCTAAAAGGGCCGGCGGCGAAAAATATCTTGTCGAAAAAATTGAAAATACAAATAACCAGCACTATCCTCTGTATCTTCCTTATAAAAAGAGGATTACGATTTGCGTGATAAAAAAATAGAAGCATGTACAGAATTGTATATTGTATACAAAAAGATACATTTTTGATATTGAAATTATCATAGCTAGAAGCTATAATATATATTATTGATGAAATAAGGAAGGAGTCAAAAAATCATGGGATTTATTGACAGTATTAAGGAGCGTGCAAGAAGCAATAAAAAGACGATAGTTCTTCCCGAAACAGAGGATCGGAGAACATATGAGGCAACAGCACAGATTTTAGCAGAGGGAATCGCAAATATCGTATTGGTGGGTAGTGAAGAGGAAGTAAAGAAAAACAGTGAGGGCTTGGATCTTTCAGGGGCGATTATTGTAGACCCCAAAAAAGATGTAAAAACAGATGCGTATGTGGCAAAATTAGTAGAACTGCGACAAAGTAAAGGAATGACGCCAGAACAAGCAAGAGAGATTTTGCTTAATCAGTATTTATACTATGGTGTTATGATGGTTAAGATGGGTGATGCTGATGGAATGGTATCAGGAGCATGTCATTCAACAGCAGATACCTTACGTCCATGTCTACAGATATTGAAGACAAAACCAGGAACAAAGTTAGTATCGGCATTCTTTTTAATGGTTGTACCAGATTGTGAGTTTGGGGCAAAGGGAACCTTTGTCTTTTCTGATGCTGGTTTGAATCAGAATCCAAATGCAGAAGAATTGGCAGCGATTGCACAGTCCTCAGCAGAGACCTTTGAGACATTAGTAGGGGAAGAGGCGATAGTGGCAATGCTTTCACATTCTACAATGGGAAGTGCAAAGCACCCTGATGTGGATAAGGTGGCCTTGGCAACAAAGATTGCAAAGGAGGCAAATCCAAAATTGAAAATAGACGGTGAATTACAGCTAGATGCGGCGATTGTACCAAGTGTTGGTGATTCAAAAGCACCAAACAGTGCGGTAGCTGGAAAAGCAAATGTATTGGTATTTCCAGATTTAGATGCGGGTAATATCGGATACAAATTAGTTCAAAGATTAGCAAAAGCAGAAGCCTATGGTCCAATTACGCAAGGAATTGCAAAGCCAGTAAATGATTTATCAAGAGGTTGTTCAGCAGAGGATATCGTGGGTGTTACAGCAATTACAGCAGTGCAGTGTCAGGTAGAACAGTAAATTATAGTAAATACGAAAAACAATCCATTAGGAGGAGAAAGAAAATGAATGTATTAGTTATTAACTGTGGAAGTTCGTCCCTAAAGTACCAGTTATTTAATTCTAGCAATGAAGAGGTTCTGGCAAAAGGTATCTGCGAGAGAATTGGCATTGATGGTCGATTGGTATACAAAAAAGAGGGCGGCGAAAAGGAAGTTACTGATGCGGCAATGCCAACCCATAGAGAAGCAATTCAAATGGTACTAAATGCTTTGACCAATGATAAGACAGGGGCGATTGCAAGTTTGGAAGAAATTAATGCAATCGGACATAGAATGGTACATGGCGGGGAACACTTTGCATCTTCAGCAGTAATTACCGATGAAATGATTAAAGCAGTAGAATCTTGTAATGAATTGGCACCACTTCATAATCCAGCAAACTTGATTGGTGTGAGTGTTTGTCAAGAGTTAATGCCAGGTGTACCGATGGTCGGTGTATTTGATACAGCATTCCATCAGACCATGCCAGCAAAGGCATATTTATATGGTCTGCCATACAAATACTACAGAGATTATGGCGTGAGAAGATATGGTTTTCATGGAACATCACACAGCTTTGTATCAAAACATGCAGCGGAGGTTCTAGGATTAGATATTAACAATTCTAAAATCGTTGTATGTCACTTGGGAAATGGATCTTCTGTGAGTGCGGTATTAAATGGTAAAAGTGTTGATACTTCAATGGGCTTGACTCCGCTTGAGGGCTTGACAATGGGAACACGTTCAGGGGATATTGACCCAGCAATTCTTGAGTATCTAATGGAAAAAGAAAACATTGATATCAAGGGGGCNATGGATATTTTAAATAAAGAATCAGGGGTATATGGTATTTCAGACCATTTATCAAGTGATTTTCGTGATTTGAATGATGCTATGGACGCAGGAAATGAATTAGCAAAGAATGCCCTTGAGGTATTTAGCTACCGTGTAGCGAAATATGTAGGTGCTTATGTAGCAGCAATGAATGGTGTAGATGCAATTATCTTTACTGCTGGTATCGGTGAAAATGATTGGATTGTTCGTGAATTTGCCTGTGAATATTTTGGATATTTAGGAGTAACACTTGATAAAGAAAAGAATCATACAAAGAGTGCAGAGGTTATTCTATCAACGCCAGATTCCAAGGTAAAGGTGGCAATTATTCCAACAGATGAAGAGTTAGCAATTTGCCGTGATACAGTAGCATTACTTAAAAAATAATTGTTGACAAAAAGTTTTGGTATATGTATAATTGTTAAAGTGTGATTAGGAGAAATCTCTATGCAAATAGACTTAACAGATGTTCTAAAGAGCGAAGAAAAAGTAGTGGAGAAAGAATTCCCCTATAAGGCGGAAGAATTTTCTTGCAAAGGAGAAGTATTTTCAATCATCAAAAAGACCCCCGTTTTTCTTAAGATTACAAATAAAGGAGAACAGGAGTTAGAAATTGCTTTAAGGATAAAGCTAATAACTTTAAATTCTTGTGGACGTTGTCTTGAAGAAACACGTACCGAAGTGGTGATAGATACACTTAGGAAAGTCGATATGAAGTTAGAAGCAGTAAAAGAAGAAAATTATATTGATGGATATAACCTAAAAGTGGATAAGCTTGTCAATGGTGAAATATTACTAAAATGGCCCGTAAAGGTATTATGTAAAGAGTCTTGCAAAGGGCTTTGTAAGACCTGTGGTGTCAATTTNAACCAAGAAACTTGTGTCTGTGANNNTACAGATTTAGATCCAAGAATGGCCAAAATCCGTAATATCTTTAGCGAATTTAAGGAGGTGTAAACCATGTCAATCTGTCCAAAAAATAAATCTTCAAAAGGAAGACGTGATAAGAGAAGAGCAAACTGGAAGATGAGTGCTCCAAACTTAGTAAAATGCAGCAAATGTGGAGATTTGATGATGTCCCATAGAGTTTGCAAGGCTTGCGGAACATACAATAAAAAAGAAATCATATCTATGGACTAAAGAGATATGCAAGAGGCACCCTGTAAAGGGGTGCTTTTTCTTGTGTAATAGTTCCATTGTGAAGTTCCATTTTTTGTTCAAATATCTATTGATTTTTGAAGTGATGTCTAGTATATTATGATATAGGTACAGGAGGTAAATTATGCAAGAAACCGTAAGGGTAGTTGTTGATGCCATGGGCGGAGACAATGCACCACAGGAGATTGTCAAGGGGGCGGTAGAGGCAGCTTGTGCAAATGAAGCTATTGTAGTCTGTCTAATTGGAAAAGAAGAGATTATCAAAGAAGAACTAGCAAAGTACCAGTTTCCAGCAGAGCGAGTAGAGCTTGTTGATGCTAAAGAGGTGATTGAAACCGCAGAGCCGCCAGTGATGGCTATTCGCAAGAAGAAAGCGTCGTCAATTGTTGTTGGTATGAATATGGTCAAAAAGGGTGAAGCAGATGCCTTTGTTTCAAGCGGCAGTACTGGAGCAGTCCTAGTTGGTGGCCAGTTGTTGGTTGGACGAATTAAAGGGATTGAAAGACCGCCATTAGCACCACTTATTCCAACGGAAAATGGAGTTGCACTTCTAGTGGATTGTGGAGCAAATGTAGATGCTAGACCCTCGCATTTGGTACAGTTTGCGAAAATGGGTTCCATCTATATGGAAAATGTTGTTGGAATTAAAAGCCCAAGAGTAGGTATTGTTAATATTGGTGCCGAAGAAGAAAAGGGAAATACTTTAGTAAAGGAAACTTTTCCACTGTTAAAGGAGTGTTCTGATATTAACTTTGTTGGCAGTGTGGAAGCGAGGGATATCCCCGCTGGGGCATGTGATGTAATTGTTTGTGAAGCATTTGTTGGAAATGTCATTTTAAAGCTGTATGAAGGTGTTGGAACAACCTTGATTAAAAAGGTGAAAAGCGGTATGAAGAGTACCTTACGCAGTAAAATCGGCGGCTTACTTGTGAAACCAGCACTAAAAGAAACGCTAAAAGCATTTGATGCGAGTCAATATGGCGGAGCACCGCTGTTAGGGCTAAATGGCTTGGTTGTTAAGTCACATGGCAGTGCAAAGGCGGTTGAGATTCGAAATGCAGTTATCCAGTGTGTACAGTTCAAGCAGCAGAAAATTAATGAAAAAATAAAAGAAAATATTGTTGAAAAAGACAAGAAAAGTGAGGATTAAATTATGGAATTAGAAAAACTACAGAAGATTATAGCAGAGACGTTAAATGTGGCAGCAGATGAAATTACAGTAAATACAACATTCGTTGATGATTTAGGAGCAGATTCATTAGATATCTTCCAGATTATTATGGGGATTGAAGAAGAATTTGACATTGAAATCCCCAATGAAGAAGCAGAAAAAATCGTTTCCGTAGGTGATGCGGTTGAGCAGATTAAAAACGCACTCAACTAATACGAAAGTGAAAGTGAGGGGTGTTGCAATGTGGCAAATGCTACAGGCAACGCCCTTGGTTGTTTGTGGAAAGGAGTAAGGGTGAAAAGAGAACTTGGCGAGTTGGAAAAAAGAATAAAATATTCATTTAAGAATCACCAGTTATTAAAACAAGCATTAACGCATAGCTCTTATGCCAATGAAGTAGGCGGTAATACAGGGGATAACGAGAGATTAGAATTTTTAGGTGATGCGGTTTTAGAGTTGGCAAGTAGTGAGTTTCTCATGTTTCAGTATCCGAAGATGTCAGAGGGGGATATGACGAGAATGCGAGCGAGTATTGTTTGTGAGCCAACGCTGGCTATATGCACTCAGGAAATTCAGTTAAGTGAATTTATTTACTTAGGAAAAGGCGAGGAGCGAACGGGCGGCAGAAAAAGAGATTCGATTGTGTCAGATGCAATGGAAGCACTGATTGGTGCAATTTATTTAGATGGTGGGTTTGCTAATGCAAAAGAGTTTGTTGAACGATTTATTATGACAGATATCGAAAATAAGAAACTCTTTTATGATAGCAAGACTATTTTACAGGAAATGGTGCAATCAGATTATAAAGAAGCAGGAATTAGTTATGAATTGGTGGGAGAAGCGGGGCCAGACCATGACAAAATGTTCAGCGTAGAAGTGATTATAGGAAAGAAAAAGATGGGGTATGGTAAAGGGCGGACAAAGAAAGCGGCAGAGCAGCAGGCAGCCTATCATGCACTTATTACTTTGAAAGGAAAAGCAAAGTAGATGTATTTAAAGAGTATTGAAGTACAAGGGTTCAAATCCTTTGCAAATAAGATTTTATTTAAGTTTCATAATGGTATTACTGGGATTGTAGGACCCAATGGAAGTGGCAAGAGCAATGTTGCAGATGCCGTTCGTTGGGTGCTTGGTGAGCAAAGTGCAAAGCAGCTGCGTGGTTCCAATATGCAAGATGTTATTTTTTCTGGAACAGAGAATCGAAAGCAGTTAGGCTATGCACATGTAGCGATTACCTTGGATAATTCTGACCATCAGCTAGCGATTGCTTATGAAGAGGTGACAGTTACTAGACGTGTGTACCGTTCTGGTGAAAGTGAATATCTAATTAATGGAGCGGCATGTCGCCTAAAGGATATCAATGAACTTTTTTATGATACAGGAATCGGTAAAGAGGGCTATTCTATTATTGGACAGGGGCAGATTGATAAAATCTTGAGTGGAAAGCCAGATGAACGAAGAGAATTATTCGATGAAGCCGTTGGAATTGTAAAGTTTAAAAGAAGAAAACATCAAGCACAGAAAAAACTAGAGGGAGAACGTCAAAATCTAGTTCGTGTAAAGGATATTTTAAGCGAGTTGGAAAAACAAGTAGGGCCGTTAGAGAAACAGGCAGAAGTGGCTAAGGTCTATTTGAAGAAAAAGGAAGAATTAAAGATTTACGATATAAATATGTTTTTGCTTGAAGTGGAACAAATCAAAGGGCAATTACAAGAGGTTGGTGAAAAATTAACTTTGTCGAATCAAGAAATTGAGGAGACAGGTAAGGGATATGAAAGCACAAAGACAGAGTATCAAGTATTGGAAGAACAAATAGAAGAGCTTGAGGAACAAATCGCAGTAAAAAGGGAAGAGGACACAAAAAATCAGCTATTGAAGCAACAACTTCAAGGGCAGATTGAAGTATTAAAAGAGCAGATTAATTCAGCGAAACAAAATGCTGAGCATTTACAAAGCCGCAGCCGTTCGATTGACAATGAGATAGCAGACAAAGAAACCTCCAAGATAGAAGAGGAAAAAGGCCGAGAGTGCTTGCAGGAAGAATTAGATAAAGCCAAGGAAGCAGCCAAAGAGGCAGAACTAGAGGGAGATGCTCTTGCAGCGAGTCTATCACACATAGAGAGCAAAATTGAAAAGAGTAAGAGTGAAATTATCGGCTTGTTGAATGGACGTGTTTCAACCAAAGGGAAGCTACAGCGTTATGACACAATGCTAGAGCAAATTACGATTCGTAAAGCACAAGTGAATCAACAAATATTGACGATTAAAAGCGAAGATGCACAGCAGAGCGAGGTTTTAGAGAAATATAAAGAGCAACATCATGAGTTGACAAATGAGATTGAAGAGCTTTTGGCAAAGAGTCATACTTACGAAGAAGAGGTAAATCAGCTTCAAAAGGAATTAATTGAGGCAAACAAACGTGCAGAGCTAGGACAGACGGCGTATCATCGGGAAGAATCGAGATTAGAGTCACTAAAAAACATTACGGAACGTTATGATGGGTACGGAAATAGTATTCGCCGTGTCATGGAACAAAAGGAACGAGAGAGCGGTTTGCTAGGTGTTGTAGCAGATATTATTAAAGTTGAGAAAAGTTATGAAACAGCAGTTGAAACAGCTCTAGGAGGCAGCATTCAGAATATCGTTACCGAGGACGAAGACACAGCAAAGAAGATGATTGCTTTCTTAAAGAAGAATAAATTTGGACGAGCAACCTTTCTACCACTGACAAGTGTTGGAAAACGAGGGGGCTTTAATGGGGAAAGAGCATTATCAGAAAAGGGTGTTATTGGTCTAGCAAGCGAATTAGTAAAGGCGGATAAGAAGTACGATGGATTAATCAAGCATTTGCTAGGAAGAACGGTTGTGGCAAAGACGATTGATGATGCGTTAGCCTTGAATCGAAAATACAACTATTCCTTACGAATTGTAACGATTGAGGGGGAATCGCTTAGTCCTGGTGGTTCCATGACTGGTGGTGCCTTTAAAAATAGCAGCAATCTTCTAGGGCGAAGACGAGAAATTGAAGAACTTGCGGAAAGCGTTGCCTTATTAAAGGCTGATTTAACAACACTTAACCAAGTAATTGACCAAAATCGAACCAAGCGAAATGAGTTACGAGAAAAACTAGTGCAGCTAAATGAGGTTCTTCAGAAAAAATACCTGCTTCAAAATACGGCAAAAATCGAAGTGAATCAACTAGAAAACCGTCATGAAGAAGTGGAAAAAGATTTTGAAAAGTTAAAAAGGGAAATCACAGATATTGAAGAGCAGAGTGTTCAAATAAAAAAAGAACAAGAAGAAATTCAGCAAGAGGTAGCGGATTCGGTCACAAGTGAAAAGGAGCTGGAAACACAGATTGAAAATCTGCAAAAACAGCAGGAAGCAGAAAGAGAAGAGAAAGAACAGCATAGCAGCGGGGCAGAGAAAATCCGTATGCAGCTTTTAGAGGTGAAACAAAAGGTAGACTTTACCAATCAAAATTTAGAGCGTATTACTGGTGAAATCAAAAGATTAACAGAAGAAAAAGAAGAGATTGAAGTAAGTATTATAGAGGGGCTAGGAGATATCAGTAAGAAGCAGCAGGATATTGAAGAAATTGAGCAAACGATTGTGGCGGCGACAGAGCAGGAGGGAACTGCAGGCGAACGAATAAAAGAACTGATAACGGAGAAAGAACACTTAAATCAAAATCACAAAGCGTTCTTTACAAAGCGTGAAGAGTTAGCCGAGAAAATGACGTTGCTTGACAAGGAAAATTTCAGACTTAATAGCAAGAAAGAAAAGTTGGAAGAAACCAGTGAAAACCGCATTACTTATATGTGGGACGAATATGAAATGACGGTTAGAAGTGCGGAAGAATTGAAAGATGATGCATATACGGATATTTCAAAAATAAAAATAGCAGTTAATGAATTGAAAAACGAGATTCGGACACTGGGTAATGTTAATGTTAATGCGATTGAGGAATTTAAAGAGATTTCACAGCGCTATGATTTCTTAAATACACAGCATGATGATTTGGTTTTAGCAGAGGAAGCACTTATTAAAGTGATTGTAGAGCTTGATGAGGGCATGAGGGTACAGTTTAAAGAAAAGTTTGCTCTGATTCAAGTGGAATTTGATAAGGCATTCAAGCAGTTATTTGGTGGTGGCAAAGGAACGATTGAATTAGTTGAAGACGAGGATATTTTGGAAGCAGGAATACGAATTATTTCGCAGCCACCAGGTAAGAAGCTACAGAATATGATGCAGTTATCTGGCGGAGAAAAAGCGTTGACAGCAATTGCCCTACTGTTTGCAATTCAGAATCTAAAACCATCTCCATTTTGCTTATTAGATGAAATTGAGGCGGCACTTGATGAATCAAATGTTGTAAGATATGCTAAATACTTAAAGAAACTAACAAAAAATACGCAGTTTATTGTGATTACCCATAGACGTGGAACAATGGCAGAAACGGATAGATTGTATGGAATTACCATGCAGGAGAAAGGTGTTTCAACATTAGTATCAGTTAATCTACTAGAGGACGAGCTTAGCGATTAGAAAGAGGGTTAAAAAAGTGGAAGAGAATAAAGTAGAAGAAAAAAAAGTGGAAGAGAAAAAGGGATTTTTTAGACGACTGGTTGATGGTTTATCAAAGACGAGAGCGAATATTGTATTAGGAATTGATTCGATTTTCAGCGGCTTTTCTAGTATTGATGAAGATTTTTACGAAGAAATTGAAGAAATTTTAATTATGGGAGATATTGGAATCAATGCGACAACAGCCATTATTAATGATTTACAGGAAAAAGTAAAGGAACAAAAGATTAAAGACCCATTAGAGTGCAAACAACTCTTAATTGATAGTATTAAAGAGCAGATGAATGTCGGTGAGATGGCTTATGAATTTGAAAATAAGCAGTCGGTCGTACTGGTGATTGGTGTCAATGGAGTTGGTAAGACAACCAGTGTTGGAAAACTGGCAGGCAAGTTAAAGGAGCAAGAAAAGAAAGTTGTTTTGGCGGCGGCGGATACCTTTCGAGCAGCAGCCAGCGAGCAGTTAAATGAATGGGCGAATCGAGCAGGTGTTGATATTATTTCAGGTCAAGATGGTTCAGACCCCGCTGCCGTGGTATTTGATGCAGTGGCGGCAGCAAAGGCTAGAAATGCTGATGTGCTAATCTGTGACACAGCAGGACGTTTGCACAATAAGAAGAATCTAATGGCAGAGCTTGGAAAAATCAATCGTATTGTAGAGCGAGAGTTTCCTAATGCTTTTCGTGAAACCTTGGTAGTTTTAGACGGCACAACAGGTCAAAATGCTTTGGCACAAGCAAAGGAATTTCGTGAGGTTGCAGATATTACAGGAATTATTTTAACTAAATTAGATGGAACAGCAAAAGGTGGAATTGCTGTAGCGATTCATGCCGAGTTAGGAATTCCAGTCAAATATATCGGTGTTGGGGAAAGTATTGATGATTTGCAGAAATTTGATGCTGATGAGTTTGTGAATGCGTTATTTAATGTAACGCCAACAGAAGTGGCGGAGGAAGAAATATGCTAACATTAGCGAAGTTTGAAGAAGCTACTGAACAAGTCAAGCAAGTCATTCAGGAAACAAAATTAATTTACAGTAAGCATTTTAGCGAGCAAACAGGCAATAAGGTTTACTTAAAGCCAGAAAACATGCAGTTGACAGGTGCCTATAAAGTGCGAGGAGCCTATTATAAAATCAGTACCCTTAGTGAAGCAGAACGTGCAAAAGGGCTAGTTGCGGCGTCAGCAGGAAACCACGCTCAAGGAGTTGCCTATGCGGCGAAAGCCTATGGAGCAAAGGCAGTGATTGTTATGCCAACGACAACACCACTCATTAAAGTAAATCGAACCAAGAGTTATGGTGCAGAAGTAATTCTCTTTGGAGATGGATATGATGAGGCCTGTGCAAAGGCATACGAATTAGCAGAGGAAAAAGGCTATACTTTTATTCACCCTTTTAATGATTTGGCCGTGGCAACAGGACAAGGAACCATTGCAATGGAGATTATTCAAGAACTTCCATTGGTAGATTATATTTTGGTACCAGTAGGCGGCGGCGGACTAGCAACAGGAGTATCAACACTAGCAAAGCTGTTAAATCCGAATATTAAAGTGATTGGTGTAGAGCCAGCAGGGGCAAATGGATTACAGGT
>JGI994J12354_10002634_pt1 | contig 17265 bp, 14 predicted proteins | sample IntmicLarv3ML3BL_FD_12354 | JGI IMG/M metagenome (IMG submission 12354) | reverse complement strand
AATGATATTCATTAAACTAACTGTATCATTTTCTTTTAATACTCAAAGTCTGACCATTGCTTATGCATGGAAATAAAAGACCTGTTGAATTCAGTGACAAAAAAGAAGGACGATCAAGGGCCAAGGACGGAAGTGTCGGAGGACATCTTGTGCATAGATTGCAGAGGGTGTGATAAGGCACCGAGCGTAAGGTCCCAAAGTTGCATTAGGTGCATGATAAACAATCTTTCTATATCGGGAAGTGCAGGAAGAATAAAACTCAGAACCAGCAGAGACCTGGAATTATCTGGGCCCGCAACCGAATTATTATCTGATCTTGCAAGCATAAAAAGGACCGCGGATAATCTTCAGATGTATCGTTCATCTCGTTCATGTGCAGGATGTGACCGATCATGCGAAAGGGTGATGTCATCTGCATGGGAAGGATTTCCTGAACCTTATTTTGATGTTGCCAGGAAAAGACTAATGATCTCCGGGCCATCCAACCCTTCCTGTAACACATGCATACAGAAAACATACAGAGTATTGGATCAAACCGAGCTTGGTATTGAAAACATCCGAAAGAAGATCTCGACCGAGATCACCAAGGCAGGAGGTATATGATGGCAAGGATCATCTCTGCCCTGACCGGCAGGCTTGGAAGAAGAAACGTGCATCAGATCAGTTACAATGACAGACTCATCATCACAGATTACAGCGATGAGGAGAAGTCAAGATACAATACATCCTGCACATCGGCCGAGATATTAATGTCGCCGATTCCGGATATCCCTGAGGTCAAACCAATAGAATATGTCAATATCCAGCAAGAGAGTATTGCAAGGCCGAGTATGGCAATGCCCGGGACGATAAACAGATCTAGATCAATGATGGAGGATCTGATGACGATCGCTGAGCACAATCTCCGAATAAAACCCGTGTATGCCGATTGTTGGCTTATTGGGAAGAAGGACGACCTTGAGAATACAAAGGAATATGATACACCAAGCGGGAAGGTGACGATCGGAATAGCTGCTGACGGAGAGACGGAATACAATCTCACACCGAACGAATACTCATACCCAGATTCTTTGAATGCCATTGTTGAGAAGATAATAAACGACGTAAGGGAGAGGTTCAGATCCAAAGGGGGCAGAATGGATAAACAAAGTGTTCTGGGTCTTGCAAGAGGATTGATCATGGATCATTCTGATACTATTGAGGCTGTTCACGGGAACAATGCATCGAATATTGAGAAAGTGATCGAAGAGATGTGCGACACGGTCTACAGATACACCGTCGGGTTAGGTGTGTTTGACATCCTGCTTTCGGACCCGAAACTCGAGGATATCTACATTGATGCGCCATGTGATCGTAATCGCATTCACGTGACCATGAATGATGTTTCAGGGGTGAATTCTCATTTGAAATGCAGGACCAATCTCATCGTCGATAAGAAGGAGGTCATGAATTTGATAAACGTCCTCAAACGGGACAGTGGCCTGCAATTCTGCGAAAGCAATCCGGTTCTGGAAACAGATATGAAATTTCACGACGCCCGAGCAACTGTCGTAGGATATCCGATGAGCCCCAACGGTGATGCGGTGGCGATAAGGAAACATTCCATAAGGCCGTGGACACTGACACGGCTTGTTGCAAACGGAACAATCGACCCCAAGTTGGCCGGGTTACTGTCATTCATGGTGGAGAACCGTGCAACGTTCCTCATTTGCGGAGCAAGAGGATCAGGCAAAAGTTCCCTGTTATCATCGCTTATGTTCGAATTCCCTCTTTCGCAAAGGATACTGACGATAGAGGATACCATAGAATTACCGAGTGCAAAAATGAGGAGGATGGGGTACAAAGTGCAATCAATGCTGATCGGGGACAGGATGGCAGGCAATAATCTCACAAGAGCGGATGAAGCTTTGAGAGTATCTTTGAGGATGGGAGAATCAGCAATAATCCTGGGGGAAGTGAGAGGAGAGGAAGCAAGGACACTTTATCAGAGCATGAGAACGGGGAGAGCAGGAAGTTCGATCATGGGTACCATCCACGGAGATTCTGCCAAATCTGTGTATGACAGGGTGGTACACGATATGAACATCGCTCCGGAAGCCTTCATGGCAACCGATATACTTGTCACGTTAGGAACCTTCAGGGACAGAAGGACAGGGAATCAGATAAGAAGAGTAAGCGAAGTAGTTGCGACAGACGAGAAGTTGGGAGGGTTCATAGATATCTCGGAAAATACTGCGCTGTTCTCCACACCGGTGATGAAAAGGATGATGTCCTCTTCCCAGATGAGCAAGTCCGAGATAATGAAGGAGATCAGGGCAAGAGCGTTGATAAGATCGTTCCTTGCGGATATGGGTAACAAGTATGGAGATGAATATCTCGGACCGGAATGGATAGGGATATCGAATGAACATGTATCAAAATCCAACGGGAATACCGCCGAGGATGTGTTGAGTTCGTTCAAGATGAAATTTGGGAAACTCACGGGGGTGAGTGTTTGAAGGTCCCTGAGATCAAGAAGAATCCTAACACTCTCATGAACGAGGGACCCACTGTCATAGGTATGATGTCTGCTGTCATCGAAGGAGGAGGTTCACTTGATACCGCCGTGAGGGACGTAGCCGACAACGGACCTGTGCGCTCGTCAAAATTATTCAAGGATGTGACGACTGCAGCGGATGCGAGGTTGATATCAGATATCAAGACTGGACTCACCAGTACGCTTGCGTCATTGCCTTCTGCATTGACCCCTTTGAGAAGATCGGTGCATATGGTGATCGCAGCATCGGAATCTGCCGATACGTCGGAAAGGATGAGGATGCTGAAGGATGCGTCCGAGATATCGCTGAATGGTCTCAAGGAGACCGGAGAGACCTATAGTTCATCGTTGAACGGCCCATGTATGATGATATTCGGATTGGGGATAATGGTGCCGATGATCCTGATGTCCATACTTCCGTTGCTCAGTCTGGGAGGGATGTTCGGATCATCATCTATCGGGTCCGAACCTATCATTCTCTTCACTCTCGTTCTGATACCATGCACGATAGCGGGATTGACGATATCCATCAAAGAAAGGAATCCTTTCATGGGGACCGGTGCCGTGAATAAGGGAATGGAGTCATTGTTTCCTTTGATCTCGATAGTGCCGATCGCCATTGTTGTGTGGGCGGTCTCGGGAGATGTCATGACATCTCTGATGTTGGCATCGGTTGGAGGCGGTGTGATAACATTCGCAGTACTCCATCCCGCTCTGAGTAAGAAGAGGAAGATCGAAAAGCAGGAACAACTCCTCAAAGACGCTGTGTTCGAGTTGGGGAACAGGCTGTTATCAGGAGAAAACTTCGAAACAGCGCTGATAAGGTCGATAAGCATGAGAAAGGAATGCATCCCTATCGCTGATGCAGTCGAAAGGGAACTGAACATGTGCAGGGGTGATGTATGCTCCGCGATATACCTCTCTGTGAACAGCATATCTGTCAGAATGGCAGAGATCTTCTCTGATGTTTACAAATGTTCGAAGAAAGATGTGAGAGACGCAGGACGTTTGGCGATATCTGTGGGAAGACAGCTTCAGGATCAGGACATAGTCAGGAAGACCATCCAGAATAAGTTGAAGAGCATGACCGATATGATGACCGGGACCGCGGCATTGTTTGCACCGTTGGTACTAGGAATGAGCATTGCCATGCTTGGGCCGATCTCCAAGGTCGTGGAGGGTGCTAATATGGGCAGTACTCCACTGATATTGACGGTGTATCTGATGGAATTGTGTGTTCTGATGGCGGTTCTGACAGCACATCTTACTGGAAAGACGGATACGAAGGAGATAGCATACAGGATCGGCATGACATTACCGATATCGATGATAGTTTTCTACCTTTGTTCGACTTTGGGGTTGTAATGTTGAATCAATAAATACTCCGACGGTATCTTTCAGGTCATGGAGGAGGGGACACCGGGGAAAATATTGTTGGCAGTATTGGCATCTTTCCTGATACTGATGATAATTATCCCTATGGTATATCATCCCGGGGCTTTCATTGGACTGGATGGCAGGCCGGGGGTTTTGGATTCGGGGTGGAAGGTGGCTTTCGCCGACCCCATTTCCAAATTCATCTACGGACTGGGGGACATGTTCTGTCATCAGGAGCAGGACCGCTCCTTCATTTTGAACGGTTCCCAACTGGCATTCTGTCAGAGGGATATGTCGATACTCTTCGGAGTGATATTGGGCCTGGTTCTGTTTATGCACAGGTATATCGCAGCATTCGCTCAAGACAAAAGGGTCCTGATAATCGGGATCCTTCTTTTCGCCATAACACTCGTGGAATGGGCCATCGAATCCTACTTCTCACTGGATGTCATGGGAACGAGAGTGATCTCCGGCGTAATGTCCGGAGTAGGAATTGCCGTGATATTCCAATGTCTGGTCGCAAGGCAATATAAGGCGGCTATGGCCGCACCTTAATCACACTTGGTCCATCCGCACGATTTGCAGATATTGCATCCGCCCTGGAATTGTAGCTCGTCTCCGCACTTGGGACAGGGATTCAGTATGGTCTTCGGCTTGGCATTCTCTTTTTCAGCCTCAACCGTTATTCCCTGAACCTCCCTTTGCATCTCCTGATGCATATCGATGAGTGCCCAGCCAATCGCCATCGGACAGCATGATCCTTTACTTGTATCCCTTTTTGTGAATGTACGAACCACGTATGACGGACATGAACCGCAGCTTCTCAACTGGTCAACGATGGAGTTGATGTCACAACCGCTTCTTGCTGCCAATGAGATCATTCTCGACAATCCGATCATGAAGTTGTTACATCCTCCTGTGGATCCTTTGTTAAGATATGCTTCGAGAAGTTCTCCGGTGTGGGGATCGAAGAATGCTGTACAGTGGAGGCTTCCGCAACCGGTCATGAGCTTCCTCTTCTTACCGACCACATCATCGGCCACGTTGGCTACGAATCCTCTTTTCTTTTTCTTTCCGTTATCTGTAGAGGATTCTTCTTCTTTTTCTTTAGTGGTCAGGATACCTAGGCGTTTGCAACCGTCTCTGAATACGGTCACACCTTTGCATCCTATCTCCCAGGCGTACATGTACAGGTTGTATACTTCGTTCTCGGGGAAGTCAGACACCAGATTCACAGTAGAGCTTATGGAAGCATCGATGTGCATCTGCCAGGTTCCCTGAAGGTTCAGACGCTGCTTGTAATCCAGACTCTGAGCGGTTACGAAGAACTTCGGAAGTTTGTTATCGTCAGTGATGCAGTGTTCTTCCATGTATTCCTTCACTACAGTTGTGTACACTCTGTAATAATCGTCTTTACCAGAAAGCGAAACTGTCCTTCTTTCGTAATAGTTGGCGAATACAGGTTCGATACCGCCGGATATCCCCAACATCGTGGAAAGGGTCCCGGTCGGGGCTATGGTCAGTAATTGGGAATTTCTTATACCGTATTTCGATACGATCTCTTTGGTATCATCGGTTGTATTGTAGATGAAGAACGGAGAAGCCATGAGCTGTTCGACGTCGCACTTGGGGAATTTCCCTTTTTCCTTGGCCAGGATCGCGGATTCCCTTATCGAGGTGTCCGCCATTATGAATCCGACCTTATCACAGAAATCCATTGCTTCCCGTGTTCCGTATTCAAGCCCCATTTTGATCAGCATATCCGCCAATCCCATAATGCCGAGGCCGATCTGTCTCCAGTCTCTGACGGAATCTCTTTGTTCCTGAAGAGGGTGGAGTGGAAGACCTTCGTCAAGTACGTCATTCAGTCCCCTGACGCATATCCTGACGGTCTCTCTGAATTCCTCTTCATCGAATTCACCGTTCTTCACGAAAACGGCGAGATTTATGCTTCCAAGAAGGCAACTTCCTCCTGCAGGAAGGGGTTCCTCCGCGCAAGGGTTGGTGCCTGCATAAGTATAATCGGGGAATTCGCTGAGAAGATTCCAGGATTCTATCCTGTCCCAATAGAGACATCCCGGTTCTCCGTAATCCCAATTGGCGTAACAGAGTTTCTTGAAGAACTCATTGGCGTTGAGATTCTTGACAACAGCATCCTTGGTCTCTGGCCTGTCGAATCTTTGAACGAAGGTTCTCTTCTCCTTCACGCAATTCATGAACTCTTCTGTCACACGTATGGACATGTTCGCTTTCGTGACCCTTTCTACATCGGTCTTGACGGACATGAACTCCTCAAGATCAGGGTGTTCACAGGATAGCGTGAGCATCAATGCCCCGCGTCTTCCATGCTGACCGATCAGACCTGTCACCATTGAATAGAGATCGGTGAATGATACGGCACCGGATGTTTCTGATGCGGTATTGTTGATCTTCGCACCTCTGGGAGCGAGTTTGGATAGGTCGATACCCACCCCGCCGCCATAGCTGAATGTTCTGGCAAGCTTTCCTGCACATTCAAATATAGATTCTATCGAGTCTTCGGGAGGGGTCACCACGTAGCAGTTGGACAGCGTGACCTTCAGTCCGGTCTTGTTAAGACCTCTGTTGGCCAATATCCTTCCCCCGAACAGGAATTTCTTCTCCTCAACCATCCTTCTTATCTCTGAGTCCCCACCGCTGACGCGATCCAACCAATGGTCAAAATTCTCTCCATTATAGCAGTATTTCTTCTGCCATATATCGATACCAAGTTGATTGTCTTCGCCCAACCATTCTCCGATTTCCATGCGTTTACACTCCGTCTTCTGCGCATTGTATTCATTATCTTTAAACCTACTAAAGTTGGATGTTCAATTCTGACATCGATTCAATTCGCAGAGCATATTGATGCTGTTTTTATGTGAAAATCTTTCTATTAAATGGTGTCAATATCTATCGGCAGAGAGGGGCACTGCGTTACCCGACAAAGTATTTAAATAAAGATACAATAAGGAAGGACAGCATCATTGCTTCTCAAACGATGCGTTTTGGCTGATTCACTAGTATTGAAGGGACGAAAATGAGCGACAAGGAAGACATTCTTAAGACAGGCACGACGACAATCGGATTGAAGATCAAAGATGGAGTCATATTGGCATCAGATCAAAGGGCCACAATGGGCCACATGATCGCACACAGCGATGTGCAGAAGGTCTATCCCCTTTCCGATAACATCGGAATGACGATCGCAGGGGTCGTTGGAGACGCTCAGCTTATGGTCAGATTCATGCAGAGTGAGATATCAATATACAGTATGAAAAAAGGTTCCCAGATGTCGGTCAGTGCAGCCTCGACACTGGTGGGCAATGTCATACGCAGAGGATTCTACCTTGGATTGATAGTAGGCGGGTACGATTCCACAGGTGCGCACATATTCAGTGTGGACGGCGCCGGAGGATACATCGAGAGTGATTACACTTCGATAGGTTCCGGATCCAGTTTCGCTTTGGGTTCCCTTGAGGCATCCTATAAACCAAACCTGTCAAAGAAAGAGGCACTGGATGTGGTTATAACCGCACTCAATTCCGCGAGAAAGAGGGACAGTGCGTCCGGAGACGGTATGCTCATTTCATTCATCGGACCGAAGGGATACGAAGAGGTCCCTCAGGGTCAGATAAAAACACGTTGCGGAGAGTTAGGATTCAATTACCCCAACTGATCTCCGCAGATCAAACTATTTTCTCTCTTCATTATAAAATTTAGCAGGATTTCACATGAACCCCGACAGATTATTCGAGAATCTAAGAGAAGAAGTAAAGAGACTGGTTCCCGCAGAAATGAATGTCAGCGGTATAGAGTTCGAAGGTTCAGTCATAGCCATATACACGAAAGAGTACGATAAATTCTCTGGAGATGATTCGATCCCCAGAACTCTGGCCCAGAATCTCAGAAGAAGAGTCGATATCAGGCCGGACCCCTCAACGTTGGAAGATCCCAAGATCGTTGAGAAGAAGATACGTGAAATGATTCCGGAATCCGCGGAGTTATTCGATATAAATTTCATAGACGAGACCGGAGAGACGATAATCGAGGCCATAAATCCCAATGAGGTGCTCGGAAAAGAGGGACAGCTTCTGTCCGACATAAAGAAAGAATCCGGTTGGAATGTCAAGGTGATCAGGGCTCCCCCGATACCTTCCAAGACGGTATCTGATGTGAGAGGGTATCTTAGAGTTAATCAGGACGACAGACATGCAATGCTCAAGTCTGTCGCCAGAAAGCTCGTGAGACCTACCATCGAGGGAGAACAGTGGGTGAGGATGACCACCATGGGTGGATTCAGGCAGGTCGGCAGGTCGGCATCATTACTCACGACGAGAGAAAGCAAGATACTCATCGATTGCGGACTGGATCCCAACAGCGATTCCACTCCGTATTTCGCAATCCCGGAAGCACAACCGCTCAGTGACATAGATGCCGTGGTAGTTACGCATGCGCACCTCGATCACTGCGGCACCCTTCCTGCACTGTTCAAATATGGATATGAGGGGCCGGTCTATTGTACGCCGCCCACGAGAGATCTAATGGCATTGCTGCAGCTGGATAACATCAAGTTAGGATTCGGGGAAGCAAAGAAGACCCATTATGAGGCTCAACATGTGAGGAAGGAGATTCTCCACACGATCACCCTGAAATACAACGAGACCACGGATATATCCCCGGATGTCAGGCTCACATTCCATAATGCAGGTCACATATTGGGGTCTGCGATCGCCCATTTCCACATAGGGGATGGACTGCATAATGTAGCTTTCTCAGGCGACACGAAATACGAAAAGACCTGGTTGTTCAATCCGGCCAACAACAGATTCCCCAGATTAGAAACGCTGGTCATCGAGTCCACATACGGAGGTCACAACGATATGCAACCGTCTAGGGCCGATGCGTCCGAGGAGATGAAGGGAATACTCATGCAGGCTGCAGAACTGGGAGGGAAGGTCCTCATACCTGTGTTTGCAGTCGGCAGATCACAAGAGGTCATGCTGGTTATCGAGGAATTGATGCGTACAGGAAAGATACCTACTGTGAACGTCTATCTCGACGGAATGATCTGGGAAGCAACCGCCATCCATACAGCATACCCAGAATATCTTAACAGTCAGTTAAGGACGCAGATATTCCAGCAAAATGAGAACCCGTTCCTTTCCCCGATATTCAAGAGGGTCGAGACTGCGGGAATGAGGGAAGAGATATGTCATTCACCGGACCCTTGCATCGTATTAGCAACGAGCGGTATGATGTCAGGAGGCCCAGTATTGGAATACTTCAGAGAATGGGCGGACGATCCCAAGAATACTCTGGCATTTGTCGGTTATCAATCTGAGAGCAGCATAGGAAGGACGATCCAGAAGGGACGTTCGGACATAACACTGAACCATAAGGGCAAATCGATCGATCTTGAGATCAAGATGAACAGGGTCACCGTCGACGGATTCTCTGGACATTCAGACAGAAAGCAGCTGATGAAATACATTCACTCGTTGGAACCGAGGCCTGACAGGATCATAATCGGACACGGGGAGGACAGGAAATGTACAGATCTTGCATCATCGATATACAAGAAATTCAATATCGAGACCAAAGCCCCCCTGAACCTGGAAACGATAAGACTCAGGTGAGTTGATGAGATTCGTCGTGGCTATCACAGGTGCGTCCGGCAGCATATATGGAATAAGGCTGTTGCAGGAGTTGCCCGGAGAGAAGATCCTTGTTATTTCTAAGACAGCCAAAGAGATAATCCCGACAGAGACCGGCATGAAGGTCGAGGAGGTGGAGGCTCTTGCCGATAAGGTGTTCGAGGATGATGATCTGTTCGCGTCCATTTCGTCTGGGTCTTTCAATTATGATTGTATCTTCGTCGCACCCTGCAGTGAGTCTTCAGTGGCAAAATTCGCGTGCGGAATATCAGACACACTGATATCCCGTGCGGTATCGGTGTGCATCAAGGAGAACAGAAAGGTTGTTCTCGTTATAAGAGAAACTCCGAAGAGTGCGATAATGTTGGAGAACGAATTGAAACTCGCGAGATGCGGTGTTACGATAATGGATGCCAATCCTGCATTCTACCACAAACCGATCACTCTGGATAATGCCGTCAATTTCATAGTCGGAAGATGTCTTGACAGGGTAGGGATCGACCATTCCCTTTTCAAGAAATGGGAATGATCATTCCAACAATATCGCAGGTCTTCCGGGCGTTGCAGCTTTGGATTTGTTCTGAGGATCATACAGGCCATCATCATCTGCTGAGAATACATAAACCTCTGCATTGAGTTCCGCTGAGAGGAATCCGGCAGCGGATCTCAGTAAAGATGTCTCATTCGTCTCAACGATGATCTGTTTGGAATCCGGATCGGATCTTGAAAGATCCGTGACCACTTTTTTCACGAATTCGGTCACGGCTTTACCGTTCTTCCTCAGGTCTTCATTCGCCATGCATTTTTTCGTCAATGAAGGTATGTCCAGATTTCCCGATCTTAACATATCCAAAGCATCTCTCATTACGTCCCTGCGCCAGGACGGGGAGGTGTAAATGACAATACGTTTCCCGTCGACATTTGCAACCTTCCTTATCTGGGCTATGTCGGACATGATCTCTCTTATCAATTCTTCCCCATATTCCGCTTCGGGGGAGCAAGGTTCTGCCTGAGGATACGGAGGATGATACCAGACCTTCGAATCCTGTGACATTCCACAGTTCCTCTGCGATATGAGGGGTGATAGGCATCATGCTTTGGATCCAGATCCTCACAGCATTGAGTACAGTTTCCTTTCGGTTACCTCCTCTCCTGCTGTACCATTTTATATCGTTCAGCATTTCGAAATAAGATATCGTGGCCATTAGTCTGAGGTCGTATTTCTCCATTGCAGTATGGATGTTGGAGATGTGTGAATTCATCCTCGACATGAGCCAAATGTCGATATTGGAAGGTTTACTGTCGGTCATGGAATTCAGTAGTTCTTCTACTGTTCCCGTGATCCTTTCTATCCTCTGACGATACGTGACTACAGTGTCCTCACTCCATTCCACATCCACAAACATGGATGCCACATGTGCATAGTACAATCTCAGGGCATCCACACCGAATTCCTTGGCGGCTCCAGGAATAGGCTGTGCACCGCCTTTTGATTTTGATATCTTGTTCTTTTTTCCGGTGATATACCAGTTGACTATCAGGCCTCTGGGTTGCATCTCATCCGGCAGTATCGCACGATGGTTGAACAGGAACACCGGGAAATGTACCGTCATGTGTTCTTTTCCGCCGAGATTCATATCCAAAGGATACCAATACAGCACATCCTTTCTTATCTCGTCCAAAAGGGATGCGGTGACTCCGGTGTTCTTGGAGACCTCTGACGATTCTCCCTTTCCCAATATGACATGGTCGAAGAATTCCTCATTCATGTTCTCAGGAGAGATACGGCTGTCATTCGCATACATTGATATTATGTAATACAGGGGATAAAGAGTGGAATCCGAAATCGCCTCGATGATCCATTTCTCATCGAAGGGGAACTTCGTTCCCAGCCATTTGCCTTGCCTTACGCAAGCTCTTTCCCTGAACCACTTCAAGACACCGTGTACGTTCTCATAGTATTCGGCGGGATTGATATCCATCGTCCTGCAGTGTTCACTTGTCTTGTCAGTAAGTTTCCCGTCGCCGTAATTTATGAACCATTGATCATCGATCCTTTTCACATGGACAGGGAGTCCGCATCTGCATACGACCTCTTCAGTGAGGTCATAGAAGATGTCCGCTTCTTTTGAGTCCAGCATGGCCTTTTTCATAAGGTCTTTCGCTTCTTCGACCCTCATTCCGCTGAAGGGTCCGCAGACCTCCTTCATTCTTCCGACATGATACCCGTCCTTGTAGACCTGTTTCTTCGCCTCATCAAGTCTGGGGTCTCCGGGTTCTGTTATCCCGAGCCTTTCTATCATATCTTTTGCAGGGAAGTCTCCGTATCCTTCGATGGATATGATGGAGATCGGAGAAACGGAATCGAGCAGTTCTTCGGTTATGCCGTAACTCTTAGCCATGGTCTTGTTCTTCTTCAAGGCATCAAGGGATATCCAATCGTCAGGTGCATCGGATGGTACGGAGGTGACCAGTCCGCTTCCTACATTCGGGTCGCAGAATAATGCAGGGAATACAGGGATCTCACGGTGTATCATCGGTGCTTCGCACATCCATCCTATCATATCCTGTCCGGATATGTTCCCGATCCTTTCGATACCGTCCTTCTGAAGACTGAGTTTATCTGCTGCCTGAGGGGAGACTATCCAGACCTCATTGTTCATCTTGATCTTCACATACTCCACTTCAGGGTTGATCCAGAAACAGACCTGTCCGTAAACGGTCTCGGGGCGGAGCGTAGCTGCGATGAGATATTCATTCCCGTGTTTGAATTTCAGAAGGGTGTATTCCTGTACCTCTGCATTACCTCCTTTGGAGATATCCGTTTCTGAAGCATCGACGGCCACGGGTCCGCAGTTCGGACATGCAGGAGCGAAATACGGTTTTTGAATGAGAAGTCCGGCCTCATTCAATTTTCTGAACTGCCATTGTATGAACTTTCCGTAATCAGGGTATAACGTGCAGGTGAATCTTCTCCAGTCCGCAAGGAATCCGAATTTTTTCCAATAGTCGTTTACATAGACGGTATTGAAATAATCGACCACTTTCAACGGATCTTTCATGTCATCCAATTTTTCTTCCGGGCATCCATTGCGAATAAGATAATCCACAAGTTCAGTATCGTTTTTCGATATTCTTGCAGCCAAACTTATTGCACCATTTCCGGTTGCATGAGTACCGACGGGAAAGAGGACGTTGAATCCGGTCATTCTCTTGTATCGGCATATGGCATCAGTGTAGGTGTATCCTCTGAGATGTCCTACATGGAGAAACCCCGTTACACCGGGATACGCAAAAATCATCATGAATTTTGGTTTATTCTCGTCTCTGTTCGCAATGCATAGTCCGTTCTCAGACCATACATTCTGCCACTTTTTCTCTATCTCCTCATGACCTGACATTGACATCCCTATAACGATTACGCGCGGGAATATGCACCGTTATTATATAACATTCGGGAAGGGGTGCTCGGCGGAATCTCTGTCGGACAAAAAAGGAGAAGGCTTTCATAATCGACGAATGTCTTATTTTTTCAATATCAAAATATTGTTGCGATTATTCATAGAATACTTTATATTGTCCTACATCTTATATAGTAAAAGATAAGGATAAATGATGCTGGCAACTGTTTTCTTTCCGATGGAAGGTTCCGTCGGACAAAGAAAAGGATTGTCTTACATTGTCATACATTTGTCCGACAAGTTTTATATATCACATAATGCATAATCATATTTGCGAGCAGGGAAGGGATGGGACTCTACAATGCTCACTCAAGGTGATGGATATGACCGAAGAAGGCACGAAGGTTACGATCAGGATGGGACCTGAGGAAATCCAGATGATGGAGGACTTCATGGCCGATCGCGGCATCGGCAACAGGTCGGACTTCATCAGAGACGCCATACGAGGTTACATCGAGGTTCAAGCGAATCCTTCCTGTGAACCCGCGGCGGAAGGTGGGATCTTCGTCCACCTTGGAGAGGTACAGATGGGAACACTGGAGATGCTGAGGCAGGATGGTATCTGCTACGACATCGAGGAGTTCGCAAGGAAATGCATCCTTGACAGGATCGTGAGTCAGGAATCCGAGAAAGATTCCATAGATCGCGCCCTGAAGGCTGCACAGATGGCCTCAAGAATGAAGTGAAGAAAAGGGATGGGAAATAACCGGCAGAGAGATGGGAAAGTGCTTCGGCACTTCTCTGCCGGACGGAAACACATTAGAAAAATGGGGATGCACAACATGGTATCAAACAGAGTGGAAACAGACGTTTCAGTCGTCGTGGAGCCGCGCGTAGCGGTAGTCGGCATAGGCGGAGCTGGTTGCAATGTGGCCAGCGGATTCTATGCTGCATTAGCCCCAGTGGATACCGTGATAATTAACACGGACAAGAAAGCTCTCGACGAACAGCCTGCAGATAAGAAGATATACATCTGTAAGGCAGTAACAAAGGGAGAAGGCACCAAAGGCGACGCCAGATTAGGCAAGAGATGTGCCAAGATCCATGAAGATGAGATCGAGAAAGCACTTTCCGGATATGACGCAGTGTTCCTGATCGCAGGCCTCGGAGGAGGTACCGGGACCGGAGCAGCAGCAGTTGTCGCTGAGATCTGCAGTCGCAAAGGCCTTATGACATTCGCAGTAACAATCAATCCGTTCTTCTTCGAGTCCTCCAGACTCGGCATCGCGGCCGATGGTCTGAAGGCGGTAAGGGCGGTTTGTCCAAACACATTCGTGATAGAGAATGACAAGATCCTACAGCACATGCCCGATGCCACAATGGATGAGGCAATGCGTGCTGTGAATAAGAGTATCATGGGATTCGTAATGGATGCTGTGTACTCTATGCCTGAGATGGTCGTTGAGGAAACAGAATCAATGATCAAGAAGTCCAAGCATAAGACCGGTCGCGGATCCGTAGGTAACATATCGGAAACTAAGATCCCTGCTTGGCTCAAAGCCTAACTAACTATTAAAAAAAAGGGGATCCCCCTCCCCTAGTTCCTCACAAACTCCTTAGAAGATCAACATAAGGGGATCCCCCTCCCCTAGTTCTTCTTTTTTTATGACATGGAATCATAACCTAATTCAAAGGCTTTGGAGTTCAGATCTCTGAATTTTTCCGGGACGATCTCAAGAAGCACTTCTTTCAGAATGTCTTTCGGAAGAGGGAATCCTTTGACGGCAGCCACTGCGCCTATCATCACTGCATTTGCGGCGACCGCTTTTCCGGCTGTCATCGCTATCTTCGTAGCATCAATCGTCTTCAAATGATCAGAGATACCGTTCACTGATCTGACCAGATCATCCACATTAGGGTATTCTTCGAATCCCGCAGCGACCATTGAGGGGTAGACAGGATCCAGATTCATGAGTATGAAAGTGTCCTTGTTCCCCAATGTAAGATTCCTACAGGTTTCCACAGGTTCGAAACCCATTATTAGATCTGCTCCTCCTGTGGATTCGAGCGGGCTTATGACGTTGTCTCCCAGACGTAATGTGGAGATGACACTCCCTCCCCTCTGGGCCATACCGTGTACTTCACTCATCGATACTTTATGTCCCGCCCTCATCGCAGCGGTACCGAGTACCATTGATGCCAGCAGGACTCCCTGTCCGCCCACTCCTACGATCTGAACAGTGTATTTCATTTCTTCACCTCGATGGCCTGTTTCGGACACACATTAGCACACATTCCGCATCCGATGCATTGTGAATCGTCCACGAACACATCATTCCCCTTCTTCACAAGTGAGGGGCAAGCGATCATCTTCAGGCAGGTATGACAGCGGATGCATTTGTCCTGGTCCACAATACATTGTTTGGGCAGCAGCATCTTTCTCTTCTTCAGTTCGAGTGGACAGGGGCATTTGGAAATAATTACTGCCACGCCGTCGAAGTCGAGGGCATCCTTCATCACTTTCTCTGCCGCTTTGACATTGTATGGATCGATGGTCTCTATGAATTTGATACCGAGTCCGTTGACGACCTTCTCGATGTCGATAGGATCGGTATTCACGTTGCCGTAGGACCTTCCAGTTCCAGGGTTGGGCTGGTGGCCAGTCATCGCTGTGGTCCTGTTATCTAGAATGACCATCACGATCTTGTGATCGTTGAACAATGCTGAGGTAAGCGGAGCGATCCCCGAATGGAAGAATGTGGAATCGCCGATGAACGCTATCGCTTTCTGATCCGTTGACTGATCGAATCCGCCTGCAGCACCTGCACCTCCTCCCATGCAGATTATGAAATCTGCCGCATGGAACGGTGGCTGTACTCCCAGGGTATAACATCCTATGTCGGAACAGTACACCACTTCTCTTTTTCCCACTGCTTTCTTCGCAGCGGCGAACATACCCCTGTGGGGACATCCGGTGCAGAGAGTAGGGGGTCTGTTTGGTAGTTTTTCCTTGATCCCCGGGAGAGGGGCCGGCATATCGGCGACATCAACAAGATCTCTGAGCTTGTTCATCGTGTCAGGGGAGAATTCCCATTCCCTCGGGAGGTGTCCAGATCTCTTTCCGTAGACTGGAACATAAACACTGTTCTGGGCACATATGCGTAGAACCTGGTCTTCAACAAAGGGTTCCAGTTCTTCTGCTATGATTATTGATTTTTTGCTCTTAATAAAATTCAATATCTTGTTCTCTGGAAGGGGGTTCGTGAATCCCAGTTTCAATATTGAAACCCCAGAGATGTATTCTTTGACATACGTGTAGCTCACACCTGAGGTTATAATCCCCACATCTCCGGACCCTTCTTCAAAATTCAAGGGGGAGATCTCAGACAGTTCCTTCGCTTTTGCGTTCAATCCGAGAAGCCTGACCCTGTTCTGTTTTGCATATGCAGGTATGTTGACGAATCTCCTGTCGTCCTTGTTGAAATGTCCTTTGGCGGGAGTATCGACCTTAGGGCCGTATTCCACGATAGCTCTGGCATGATTCACACGTGTTGTGGTCCGGTATATCAATGGAAGTCCAAGTTTTTCTGATACTTCGTATGCATCCTTGATCATATTCTTGGCTTCTTCAGGGGTCGAAGGTTCCATCATCGGAAGTAAAGATAACGTTGCGAAGTATCTGTTATCCTGTTCGTTCTGTGAACTGTGCACGGAGGGATCATCGGCTGAAAGGATAAGCATACCGCCTACGACACCGGAATATGCTAGTGTCATGAGAGGATCCGCGGCCACGTTTAATCCCACATGCTTCATGAAAGTGAATGCTCTGACTCCGGATGAGGCAGCCGCAGCTGCAACCTCCAAGGCTATCTTCTCGTTGGAGGAGAACTCGAAATACATTCCGACCTTGTCAGACATCTCTTCCAATATGTTACCGATCTCCGATGAGGGAGTACCCGGGTAGGTGGAAGCGAATTTCACGCCTGATTCGATCAAACCTCTCACGATGGCTTCATTACCAAGCAGTAGCCCCCGTCCGCTTTCTTCCAGAATATTTGTCATTAGGACACCTTGACGCACAGGGATATCTCTCCTCTGTTTAATTGGTTTCGTTACTGTGGTGGACCTTTGCTGATGCGAANNNNGCATTGCGTAAAGGATATGAACAAAAAGGATGGTGAGGTTAGCCAAGCAGGGGTAGCCAAGCTTGGAAACGGCGCAGGACTTAGGATCCTGTTCTTAGTGATACAAGGGTTCAAATCCCTTCCCCTGCACT
>JGI994J12354_10002633_pt1 | contig 17270 bp, 14 predicted proteins | sample IntmicLarv3ML3BL_FD_12354 | JGI IMG/M metagenome (IMG submission 12354) | reverse complement strand
ATTCCAAAAATAAATATTATCATTGACAGTTATTTTTCTCACTCTTTTTTTCAAAATCACACCTCACAGTATCAAGATTTATATCTTTTTAATCATATGTCATTTTACAATATTTAGCAACTTTCAATGTCCTGTTTGCATCAACAAAAGCGGTTCAATGGATATCCACTGAACCGCCTAATCATTATAAACTATCTCACAGCATTTCCTTATTTACCAAATTTATCACGAGCAGTATATCCCGGAGTATGCAGTAATTTATGAGATTTATGAGAACCTGGTTTTTCAAAATACTCTTCATAAAGTTTCTTGATTGACGGATTTTCATGTGACTTACGAATGGTTTTTGCCGCATCTTCACTATAAAGTGCTTTAGCACGCAGAGGAATGTAATCCACTGTACGGCGAACCTTTGCAGATACATGAGGCTGTCCTCCTCCATTGATACATCCACTTGGACATCCCATTATCTCTATAAAATCAAACTTTTCGCCTGCACGAACTCTATCTAAAAGTTCTTTTGCAGAAGCTGTTCCATGTGCAACCGCAATACGCACATCAACACCCTTAAGATTTATTGTAGCTTCCTTAATACCTTTAAATCCTCTTACTTCATTGAAATCAACACTTCCAAGAGGCTCTCCGTTTACTATCTCAGCAACTGTACGGAGTGCGGCTTCCATAACACCACCAGTAACCCCGAAGATAACACCTGCACCTGAATAATCTCCAAGCATATCATCAAAACCTTCATCAGGAAGATTTACAAAATCAATACCTGCTGTTCTTATCATTTTTGCAAATTCACGGGTAGTTATAACTGCATCAACATCAGGATACCCTGTTCCCGAAAGTTCTTCTCTCTTTGCTTCAAATTTCTTTGCTGTACAAGGCATTACAGACACAACAAAGATATTTTTCGGATCAATTCCATTTTTCTCAGCATAGAAGGATTTTATTACAGCACCTTCCATCTCATGCGGTGATTTACAAGAAGAAAGATTGTCCAGCAAATCATGGTAGTTATGCTCACAATACTTAATCCAACCAGGGCTACAAGAAGTGATCATAGGAAGTTTTCCGCCATTCTTAAATCTCTCTAAGAATTCTGTTCCCTCTTCCATAATTGTAAGGTCAGCACCGAAGTTTGTATCAAACACTTTATCAACACCGATTCTTCTTAGCGCCGCTGCCATTTTTCCTGTAACATTTGTTCCAATTGGCATACCAAACTCTTCACCAAGAGCCGCTCTAACCGCAGGAGCCGCCTGAATTACAACATGCTTGTCAGGGTTGCCTATTGCATCCCATACAACTTTTGTCTCATCCTTTTCATACAAAGCTCCAACCGGACATACATTTATACACTGACCACAGTTTACACAGTTTGAATCTGCTAGAGGCATATCAAATGCTGAACCTATTGTTGTATTGTATCCACGATTTTGAAGTCCTATCGCACCTATCTGCTGAATCTTTCCGCAGGCTGCTATACATCTTCTGCACAAAATACATTTAGTTGCATCACGCACTATAGAAGGTGATATATCATCTATTGTACCTGTTCCTATACATTCAAAACCAACCTCAGTAATACCTAAATCTCTTGAAACTTCCTGAAGTTCACACTCTCCATTACGAACACAAGTAAGACATTCACATCTATGATTGGATAAAATCAATTCCACAGTGCTCTTTCTCGCTTTTCTTACAGCTGGTGAGTTTGTATAAACCTCCATACCTTCATTTACTGGCATTACACAGGAAGCCGCCAAGGCTCTTGCACCCTTTATTTCAACTAAACAAACTCTGCATGCACCAATCTGATTTATATCCTTTAAGTGACAAAGTGTAGGAATGTGTATTCCGGCCTTTTGTGCTGCTTCAAGCACTGTTGCATTATCTTCCGCCTGAACATCTATTCCATTTATTTTTAAATTAACCATTGCCTGCCTCCTATTCTTTTATGATCGCGCCGAATTTGCATTTTTCAATACAAGCTCCGCATTTAACACACTTATCCAAATCAATTACATATGGATTCTTAATTTCTCCGCTGATAGCATCCGCAGGACAAATTCTTGCACACAAACTACATCCCTTACATTTTTCAGGAATAACTTTAAATTGCAGCAAGTCCTTACATACACCCGCAGGACATTTTTTATCAACAACATGAGCCATATACTCATTTCTGAAATATCTTAATGTACTCAATACAGGATTAGGCGCTGTCTGTCCAAGTCCACAGAGAGATGATGTTTTAATAGTATTAGCCAATTCTTCTAATTTATCAAGATCTTCAACTGTTCCGTTTCCTTCTGTTATCTTTTCAAGAATCTGATACATTCTCTTAGTTCCTATACGACATGGAGGACATTTACCACAAGATTCCTCAACTGTGAAATCTAGGAAGAATTTTGCTATATCAACCATACATGAATCTTCGTCCATGACAATAAGTCCGCCTGAACCCATCATTGAACCGATTTGAATCAATGAATCATAGTCAATCGGGGTATCTATAAGCTCTGCAGGAATACATCCTCCAGAAGGTCCGCCGGTTTGTGCGGCTTTAAATTTCTTTCCGTCAGGAATACCGCCTCCTACTTCATAAACAACCTCTCTCAAAGTAGTACCCATAGGCACTTCAACAAGTCCGGTGTTGTTAATCTTACCACCAACGGCAAATACCTTAGTACCGCTGCTCTTTTCTGTTCCTATACTCTTAAACCAGTCTGCTCCCTTTAAGAATATAACAGGTATATTTGCATATGTCTCAACATTATTAAGTATAGTAGGTTTCTCCCACAATCCTTTTATTGCAGGGAACGGAGGTCTTGGTCTTGGTTCTCCTCTAAAACCTTCAATAGAAGTCATAAGTGCAGTTTCCTCACCACATACAAATGCACCAGCTCCAAGTCTTATTTCCAAATCAAATGAAAAATCTGTTCCGAAAATATTTTTTCCAAGTAATCCATACTCTTTTGCTTCTTCTATAGCAATTTCAAGACGTTTAACCGCTATAGGATACTCTGCTCTGATATAAACATAACCTTGATCTGAACCTATTGCATATGCGGCAATCGCCATTGCTTCAATAAGTGAATGAGGGTCTCCCTCAAGAATACTTCTGTCCATGAATGCACCAGGGTCTCCCTCATCGGCATTACAACAAACATATTTTTTATCATTTACGGATTTCTTTGCAAAATCCCATTTCATACCTGTTGGGAAGCCTGCGCCTCCTCTTCCTCTCAAACCTGACGCTTTCATAGTGTCTATAACCTGGTCTGGAGTCATTTCACTGAGAACATTTGCCAATGCTTTATATCCATCATAAGCTATGTACTCATCTATCTTCTCAGGGTTAATCGCACCACAGTTTCTCAGTGCAACCCTTGTCTGTCTCTCAAAGAACTTTACACCTTCAAGTGATTCCCCAGTACCATCGGCTGAATCCTCTTTCAAGAGCAATCTTTTAACAATTCTTCCCTTTACAAGATGCTCTGAAACAATTTCTTCAACATCCTCTTCTGTTACTCTTACATACATTGAGCCCTCAGGATACACCACCAAAATTGGTCCCTCGGCACAAAGTCCAAAACATCCTGTTTTTATTATTTTAACTTCATTATCAATGTTATTTTCCTTAATCTTCTCTTCAAGCTTGCCCATCAGCTTCATGGCTCCCGAAGATGTACATCCTGTACCCGCACACACAAGTATGTGAGATCTATATAACTGCATTCGTAGTCCTCCTTTATAACTTGTTATTTATTAATGTTTGAAAAACCCAGAGAAATTCACAGTTTAAATTTCCGAAGTAAAATGCAGACACTTCATTTTTCAAACAATCCGTAAAATAACTATCCTATTTTTATTTTCGCGCAAAAATTATTTCTCAGCAGTTCCAATTGTATATTCTGAAACTACCTGTCCGTTAATAAGATGGTCAGCAACTACTCTTACAGCTTTTTCAGCAGTCATATTCACATAAGTCACTTTTGAACCGTCAGGATTTACAACTTCAACAATCGGCTCTAATTTGCACATTCCTATGCAGCCTGTCATTGAAACTGTTACATTTGATATATTTCTCTTTGCCAACTCCTCAACAAAAGAGTTCATTACAGGTCTTGCACCTGCAGCAATTCCGCATGTCGCCATACCAACTACTACTCTTAAACCGTCTTTGTTTGTTCTTAAGTTTATATCATCAAGAGTCTTCTTTCTAATAGCTTCCAATTCAGCCAAAGTTTTCATAAACAACAACCTCCTAATATCTTTTACCTATTTATCATTTCGTACGCTTAAGCGTATTTAGCTAAAATTCCCGCTACATCATCGGGAACAAGCCTTCCATGAACATCTTCATTTATTGTGAGTACGGGAGCAAGTCCGCATGCACCAATACAACGGCATGCTTCCAAAGAAAATTTTCCATCCTCAGTGCATTCTCCTACATCTATTCCAAGATGTTTCTTAAACTCATCAACCAATAGCCCTGCACCTTTTACATAACACGCTGTTCCAAGACAAACTGAAATATTATATTTTCCCTTTGGTTTCAGTGAGAACTGCGCATAAAATGTTACAACGCCGTAAATTTCAGCTAGAGGAATGTCTAATCCTTCTGAAATAACCTTCTGAACCTCAATAGGCAAATACCCGTAAATCAACTGTGCCTCGTGAAGTACGCGAATCAAGGATCCCTTTATGTTCTTGTTTTCCTCAATTATTGCTTTTAATTTTGTTAAGTTTTCATCTTCACAGCCGCAACAACAACCATTCGTACTCATTTTTTAGCCCTCCTACTTTCGCACTCTATATTTGACCAAATAATTATATACAAAAATTCGCTTTCTGTCTATCATTTCTTCCTTCCTTTTAAGGTAATCTTCCACACTTTTAACATTAAATGCTCGTTCAATCACTTCTCCACATACAAATTTCGACACTGCACCCGCACCAAAAGCCAAAATTGTTTGGTCCTCTTCCATAATATGTATATTATAACTGCTTTCAAAACCTAGCTTTGAATAGGAAACATTTTCTAAATTTCCAAGCATATTCTTTTGACGATACATATAAAAAGGATTGAGTCCATTTAAAGTGATATTACCATAAGCATAGGAAATCATTTTTTCAACTGATTGACTTTCAGTAAGCAAATATTCGCCCTTATACATCTTTAACTCAGACGCTCTCTTTATGCTCATTGTATGAACCGTTATATTTTCAGGAGAAAGTTTCAAAATCCCATCAACTGTTTTTTCAAACATAGAACAATCCTCTCCTGGAAGACCTGCTATAATGTCAACATTTATGTTATCAAAGCCCTCTTCTCTTGCCATATTAAATGATTTGAAAAATTCCTCTCTACTGTGTTTTCTCCCTATTATTTCAAGAGTTTTGTCACTCAATGTCTGAGGATTTATGCTTATCCTTGTAACACCTCTTGCTTTCATAACTTTAAGTTTATCTGTATTTATAGAATCTGGTCTCCCTGCTTCAACACAAAACTCTTTTATGTTGTATTTTTCAGGTGTCCATATCAAATTCACAGCCTCTAAAAGCCTATCTAAATCTGGAGCCTCTAACGACGTCGGTGTTCCTCCGCCTATATAAATGCTCTCAACTGTAAAATCAGCCTCTTCAAGAAGCTTTGCAGTCTCATTCATTTCAAATATAAGTGCATCCAAATATTCACAAACATATTTTTTATACTTTCCTATAGGATTTGATGTAAAAGAACAGTAAAGACATCTACTTGGGCAAAAGGGTATTCCTATATAAAGAGATATTGCATTCGGAGCAGTATTCTTCAGTATTTCCGCCTGTGTTGCCGCAACCTCCAGTGCCAATTTTGCTTTGCTGTCCGAAACCGAATATCTGCTTTTCAGTTCCGTTAAAATATCTTCTTCACTCAAGCCTAACTTCATCAATTTATTAACAACTTTTGCTGGACGTATTCCCGTCATACTTCCCCACGGAATTTTTCTCTCCAGTGTTTGTGAAAAAAGTTCATATAGCTCTGCTTTCAAAAATCTTCTCGCCCTATTTAACGCAGGTGCGTCTGTGTCGTCAGCAAACTTAACTGTTTGAGATACTGTAAATTCCCTATTTACTCTCTTTTCTCCGCAGTATAACTCTATATTTATCTTAAAGTCTTCTTCAATCTCGGATATATTTACAAACAATTGGTCATTTTCCTCTGCCACATCGTCACAAGTATATACAACAGTTTCCGCATCATAAAATGCGGATACAATTTCATGTATATGATATCTGAATCTTTCGTCCTTCAGGTGTACATTAAGTCCAATATTCATCACTAAGTAAACTTCCTGTCTCACATTTTAAAATAATATTTTTCAACTTATCACCCACTTCATGTCCCGGATAAATCATGGTTTCTCTGTTCATTTGAAAAATCTTTTTTATTGAGCTTTTCAATGTATTCATATCTCCTGATGGCAAATCTGTTCTGCCAAAATCCCCATCAAAGAGAGTATCTCCTGTAAAAAGAACACTTCCGCACTTTATGCAAATTCCTCCAGCCGTATGTCCTGGAGTATGTATTATCTCTAAATTCAAATCTCCAACTTTTATAACATCCCCGTCTTCCAAGAGTATGTCAGCTTTTCTAAAAACTCTATTCATTCCAAATAATCTAGAGACATTGAGTTTTGAATCATTTAATGCCGCCGCGTCTGTTTTGTGTATTGCAACAGATGCATGTGTTTTGCCTTGAAGCTCGTCCAAATATACGATATGGTCCAAATGTCCATGTGTCAATATAATATACTTTACACGCATTCCTGCATTTACCGCAACTTCAAAAATATCATCTGCATTGTTTCCTGCATCTATTACTGCTGCTTCTCCATTGCTCCCTATTATATAAGAGTTTGAACCCATAAACCCTTTATTTAGTATTTCAAGATACATTACAAACCTCCTGTCAATGTTTAATTCTATCCACTTCCATTACACCCTCAACCCTCATAAGCTTATTAATTATTCTATCAAGCTGTTCTGTGTTCTGTATGTCGAGAGTTATATTTATTATTGCATTTCCATCTTTACTCAGTCTTGCATTCATTGCCCTCACTGTCAAATTGGAGTCAGATATCTGATTCATAAGCTCAAGGAGCAACATTTTTCTGTCAGTTGCCAGAACCACCAAATCTGATGGATATGAGGTTTTCTTTGCGTTTGCCCATGCAACCTCTATCAACCTTGCATCAGTGTCCAGACCTGTAATTATATTGGCACAGTCGCTTCTGTGAACTGAAACACCTCTGCCCCTTGTAATATAACCGACAATGGAATCCCCTGGAACCGGATTACAGCACCTTGACAACCTTACAAGACAATTTTCTATTCCTTTTACTATTATACCGTCACCCAAGCTCTTTCCCTTTTTGTTTGCAGGGTCTTTAGCAAGCATAAGAGTATAATCTATATCCTCAGGTTTTGCATTCTTTTTGTACTCTTCTCTAAGTCTGGATATAATTTTATTGGCAGATATTCCGCCATATCCAACTGCNGAATACATATCATCAATATGCGGAAAATGATACTTCTTGAGTATCGGATTTACCCATTCCGATTTGAACAATTCATTCCATGGAATGGAGTATTTTTTGAGCTGATGCTCAAGCATTTCTCTTCCGTGTTTTATATTGTCCTCACGCATCTCCTTTTTAAACCAGTGATTGATTTTGTTCTTTGCATTTGAGGTTCTTACAAATTTAAGCCAATCTCTGCTCGGTCCATTTACGGCAGACGAAGTGATAATCTCAACAATATCACCATTTTTCAATTTATATTCAAGAGGTTTGATTTCACCATTTATCTTAGCCCCCATCATTCTGTTTCCTATTGCACTGTGTATGCTGTATGCAAAGTCAACAGGTGTTGACCCCGCTGGGAGGTTTGCAACATCACCTTTCGGGGTAAATACAAAAACCTCATCTGTGAAAAGGTCCAGCTTAAAATATTCCATGAATTCACTGGCACTTTCCATTTCCTTTTGTTCTTCCATCAATTCACGTATCCATGCAATTTTATTGTCAAACTTTGCATCCGTTTTACCACCCTCTTTATAACTCCAATGTGATGCAATTCCTGTTTCGGCAATCTTATGCATATCCCAAGTTCTTATCTGAACCTCAAACGGAATACCGTTAGGTCCTATCAAAGTGTTGTGAAGGGACTGATACATATTAGGTTTGGGCATTGCTATATAATCCTTAAAACGCCCCGGCATTGGCTTAAATAGCTCATGAACCACCCCAAGCACCGCATAACAGTCCTTAACCGAATCTACTATAATACGAATGGCATAGAGGTCATATATATGTTCAATGCTCTTGCCTTGTCTAAGCATCTTCTTATAAATACTGTAAAGATGCTTTGGTCTGCCGTCAATCTGCGCCTTAATTCCCATTTCATCATTTTTATCAGCTATTATTCCTATTATATCCTGAATAAAAGCATCACGTTCCGCACGCTTTGCGGCAATCATATCCACCAATTCGCTAAAAGATTCAGGTTCAAGATATTTAAAACATAAATCTTCAAGTTCCCATTTAATCTTTATCATACCCAGCCGGTGTGCAAGCGCAGCATAAATCTGCAGAGTTTCCGTCGCTTTATATTTCTGTTTTTCCGGACTTTGGTATTCAAGTGTCCTCATATTGTGAAGCCTGTCACAAAGCTTAATAACTATTACACGTATATCCTTCGCCATTGAGAGAAACATCTTTCTCATGTTCTCCGCCTGTTCCTCCTCTTTTGATGAAAAAGGAATCTTACCCAATTTGGTTACTCCGTTAACCAGTTCTTTTACTTCTTCCCCAAAGTCATTTTCTATTTTATCAAGATTGTAATCTGTGTCTTCTGCCGCGTCATGAAGCAATCCCGCAATAATAGTAGATTCGTCCATCTCCATTTCTGCAAGCATTGCCGCAACCTCAAGCGGATGAATGAAATATGGTTCACCTGATTTCCTGATTTGATTGGAATGTGCTTTCATAGCGGCAATAACAGCTTTATCAATCCTACCATTATCACATTTTATACCATTCTTTTCAATTAAATCCTTTAAATGTGTAACCTTTCTATCCATAACATCAACCCTTTCCTACTATGAAAGAAATATATCTATAACTCTCATCTGCGGTGTCTTCTTATCATTCCATACATTATTTTCCAAATTATACACTACATCATATTTGCATCCTATTTTCAGATTTTCTCTCTCTTTTCCCCTATTAAATGCTATTGCGGAAATATCTGTTCCCTCTGATGTGAAAAACATTTTCAAATGCTTTCCTTCTTCTCCAAGTGCAGAAATATTTTTCAAGAGAAGATTTTCCGAAATAAAGACAGGTTCCTCATTATCTTGCCCAAAAGGTTCCATTAGAGAGAGCGAATCAACATTATCTGCTGTTATATATTTTGCATCAAGTAATATATCCGCTTTTGAATATTTTGAAAAAAGGCTTTCATCTGCGCATTCTTCTGATTTATCAAGTCTGTCAGCAAATTCTTCGATTTTGTCACACTCTATTGAGAGACCTGCCGCAAGTTCGTGTCCTCCGTATCCCAAAAGAATATCTTTACACTCTGTAAGCATTTTGAACATACTTATTCCTTTTATACTTCTGGCGGAGCCTCTGGCAATCATTTTGCCACCACGTTCCTCTTTAACCAAAATTATTGAAGGTTTATTGTATCTTTCGGTAATCCTTGAAGATACAATTCCTACCACACCATGGTGCAAATCATTTGCCGCAACTACGATAACTTTTCTTTGGGCTATTTTCTCATTCTTATCTATTATTTCCAATACTGTCTCTACATTTTTGCCCTCTATGTATTGTCGCTGTCTGTTTGACATTTCAACCATAAAGGCAAGCTCTCTTGCAAGCTCTTCTTCCTCTGCCAAAACAAGTTGAACTGCTATTTCAGCATTTCCCATTCGCCCTGTCGCATTCAGCCTTGGTGCTAATGAAAAAGCAAAGGATTGTGTTGTTATTTTATATTTTCCTGTTCCTGATATATGAATCAATGTTTTCAATCCAATGTTTTCCGTATTATCTATACTCTCTAACCCCCGCGAAACCAATTGTCTGTTTTCATCCGAAAGGCTTACCACATCTGCGATTGTTCCTAAGGTTACAAGGTCAATATATTTTTTATATACTTCTCCAAGTCCCTTATTCTCACAAATAGCTTGTATAAGTTTATATGCAACACCCACTCCTGCAAGACCTTTAAAGGGATATTCACAATCTGGTCTGTGCGGATTTACCACCGCTTTTGCCGCAGGGATATCTCCTGAACATTGGTGATGGTCTGTCACAACTGTTTCTATACCCTTTTTATTTATATATTCAATTTCTTTCCCTGCACTTATTCCGCAGTCAACTGTTATTACAAGCTGTGTGCCACGCTCTGCAATCTTATCTAATGCCGCACATGATATTCCATAACCATCTGTCAATCTATCTGGTATAAAATGGTCAACTTTTGCGCCAATATATTTTAAGAAATTCGTCAAAATGGCTGTTGAAGTTATTCCATCGCAATCATAGTCTCCATAAACGGTTATTCTCTTACCTTCTTCAACCGCCTCAGTAATAGTCTTTACTGCTCTATCCATATCCTTCATGAGAAAAGGACTATAGTTTATATTCTTCCATTCATGCAGAAATTTATTTATCTGTTCAGGGGTTCCAAGTCCTCTTGAGATGAGAACCTTTGCAAGAAGAGGTGTTATATTAATTTTCATGGCAAGTTCATTTGCTTTTACATTATCAGTTTTATTATATGTCCATTTTTTCTCCGCCATAAACGTCCCTCCTCATTGTATAATTAGTTATTATACAATGATTTAGGCAAAAAATAAAGAAGCCTCACGAAAAGGCTTCTCAATTATTTCTTAAGTAGTGCTTATTTAAACTTTCTCTTTCTTGCAGCTTCGGACTTCTTCTTTCTCTTTACACTGGGTTTCTCATAGTGCTCTCTCTTACGCACCTCCGCTACAATTCCTGCTTTTGCACACTGTCTTTTCCATCTTTTAAGTGCACTGTCTAGTGACTCGTTCTCTTTTACTCTTACTTCAGACATCTATATATTTCCCTCCCTTCGCTGATAGCAACTGGCTCTGGGAATTAGTAAAACCAATTCAAAGCTCGCAAACTATTATAATTTAATTAGGTAAGCTGTGTCAATACCCAAATTTTCTCTAAGCACATTTTTTAGATAATTCTTTCATTGAATTTACCGCCGCCAAGTACATGCATATGAAAGTGCATAACGGTTTGACCTGCATTCTCTCCACAGTTGTTTATCACTCTGAAACCATCATCTTTTATATTTTTTATTTCTGCCACCTTAACACAAGCCTCCATCATCTCTTTTGTGAGGTTGGCTTCTTCTGTTGAAAATTCAATTATATTTTTCATATGCTTTTTAGGTATAACTACAACATGTACCGGAGCTTGCGGATTTATATCCTCAAATGCTACAACATTTTCACTTTCAAATACAACCTTTGATGGGATTTCCCCATTCACTATCATACAGAAAATACATTTATCCATTTCACTTTCCGCCTTTCTCCTCAAGTACATTTTCTATTACTCTATAGGCAACTTTTACTGCATCTTCCACTTTGGAAGGGTCTTTACCTCCTGCTTGTGCGATATCTGGACGTCCGCCACCACCGCCACCTACACACTTTGCAACCTCTCTTATAACATTTCCCGCATTTATACCCTTTGCTACAGCTTCCTTATTTGCCATGGCAATAAGATTAACCTTTTCCTCTGTAGGAGAAATCAAAACAAGTGCTGAGTTATCACCAAGTCTATTTTTTATCATATCTCCTGTTTCACGCAGAACATTTGCATCCTGTCCTTCCAATACTGCAACCAGAACCTTTGTACCTTTAATTTCCTTAACTTGTACTAATACATTGTCAAGTGCACTTTTGATTATTTTGGTTTTCAGCTCATTTATCTCTCTTGTTGCTTCCTTATATTCATTTGCAAGTTGAATAGCTTTCTTTACAACATCTGTTTTTATTGTTTTCAATACATCTGCAACCTCTGAAACTAAATCCTCTCTGTTGTTNAGNTANTGNAAAACCTTTCTTCCNGTAATAGCNTCTATTCTNCTTGTTCCTGCCGCAATTCCGCTCTCTGAAACAATTTTTACCATTGATATCTGTGAAGTGTTTCCAACATGTATACCTCCGCAGAATTCCACGCTATATTCCCCTGCCGAAACCACTCTTACAACATTGCCATATTTTTCGCCAAAAAGAGCCATTGCCCCAAGCTTCTTTGCTTCATCAATTTGCATTTCACGGCAGAGAACTTCAAGGTTTTCAAAGATTTTTTCATTAACTTGATTTTCAACCTGCTGAAGTTCCTCTTTAGTCATTGCCTGAAAATGACTGAAATCAAATCTCAAATGCTCACTATCCACACTTGAGCCTGCCTGCTGAATATGATTTCCAAGCACATTTTTCAAAGCTGCCTGAACAAGATGAGTTGCAGTATGATTTCTCGCTATATCCAGCCTGTTGCTCATGTCTATTTCTGCTTCTACTCTCTCTCCTTTTGAAAAATTTCCCTCTGTTATTTCAGCTATATGAATATATTTCCCCTCAGGCGTCTTTTTGCAGTCAATTACCTTAGCTACAGCATTCCTGCTCTTTATCATTCCGCAGTCAGCAGCTTGTCCCCCCATTTCAGCATAAAATGGTGTTTTATCCAAAATTATTGAAATCAAATCACCCTCTTCCGCTTCATTAACCGCCTGCATATCCTTGATTATATATTGAATTTCAGCCTCACTCTTTGTACTTGTATATCCAGTAAATTCTGTTGATGTAACCTTATCCACTCCCTCAATCTGAGCATCCCCGCTCCATGAACTGGATCTGTCCTTTATTGCATCCCTTGCACGCTGTTTCTGCTCAAGCATAGCTTTTTTAAAGCCTTCCTCATCAACTGTATCCCCATATTCCATTGCAATTTCTTTTGTCAAATCGATAGGAAAACCATAGGTATCGTGAAGTTTAAATACATCAAGCCCACTTAAAATTTTCACACCCGTTTTTTCGGCTTCATTTATATAATTTTGCAAAATGTTAAGTCCCATGTCTATTGTTGCATTAAACTTTTTCTCTTCTACAAAAATTATCTTCTTTATATACTCCTTCTTCTCAACAAGGTTAGGATATGCGCTACCTGATTCAGCTATTACTATCTCTGCAAGCCCTGACAGGAAAAGTCCGTTTATACCAAGCAATTTTCCGTGACGTGCCGCTCTTCTCAGCAATCTTCTTAATACATAGCCTCTACCCTCATTTGAAGGTATAACGCCATCTGAAATCATCATTGTTGTACTGCGGATATGGTCTGTTATAACTCTGATTGATATGTCCTTTTTTATATTCTTTTTGTAGCCTGTATCTGCAAGAGCACACACAGCATCAAGGATATTTTTCACAGTATCCACTTCAAACAGATTTTCCACTCCCTGCATTACACATGCAAGACGCTCAAGCCCCATTCCTGTATCTATATTTGGCTTTGCAAGCTTTGAATAGCTTCCATCTTCATGCTTATCAAACTGTGTGAAAACCAAATTCCAGAATTCTATGAAACGGTCGCATTCACAGCCGATTTTGCAATCTGCGCTTTTGCATCCGTTTTCCTCACCTCTGTCAAAATATATTTCAGAGCATGGTCCGCATGGTCCTGTTCCATGTTCCCAGAAATTGTCTGCTTTGCCCATTCTAACAATTCTATCAGGTGCAACCCCTGTTTTTATCCAAATATCTTTTGCCTCGTCATCATCTTCATATATTGTAACCCATAGCTTATCAATTGGCATTTCCATAACTTCGGTTACAAACTCCCATGCCCATGGAATAGCCTGTTCCTTAAAGTAATCTCCAAAGGAAAAGTTTCCAAGCATTTCAAAAAACGTTCCGTGCCTTGCGGTTATTCCCACATTTTCTATATCCGGAGTTCTTATACATTTTTGACAGGTGGTAACTCTGTTTCTAGGAGGTGTTTCGCTCCCTGTGAAAAATGCTTTTAATGGTGCCATTCCCGAATTTATAAGCAATAGGCTTGGGTCATTTACCGGAACCAAACTGGCGCTCTCCATTCTTAAATGTTCCTTTGTTTCAAAAAATTGAAGATACTTTTCTCTTATCTCATTTAATCCCATTTTCTTCATAATAATAACACCTTTCTCTGTAAAGCATTTTTACTTTAAAATAAAAAACGCCTCTTTCTTTATTGATATTTCAATAAATCAAGGGACGAGAATATTTACCCGCGGTACCACCCAAGTTTCCGATTTTACGGACACTCTAACTCTTTAACGCAGACCATACGCACGGCATTTCCTCCATGAACCTCAATCAGTAGCTTCACCTGCCTGCGGAGCTTTCAGCAATGCACTCCTTCTCTGTTAAAACGGCATGGTTACTTGTCTGTATCATCGGTTTATTTGTCAATTATAATTGATACTATTTATTGTGTCAAATGGAAAAGCATTTTACAATTTACATTAAACATATACTCAAAAATATTCATTTAGTCTGTTTAAAAGATCTGGTTCTGTCACTTTAGAAATTTCTTTGGTACGGTAATTGAAATGCGCCATAGTCCACTCAGGTCCATCAGGGTCATACTCACCATCAAAACATGCAGTATAATATAGATTTCCATTTTCATCATAAATTATTTTAGTAAAATATCCATTATCTATTTCAGCGTACTTTTCCAATTTTCTATTAGAAGAGTATCTATATATCTTAGCAATAAAACTCATATCTGTTCCACAATCATAAACGATGACATCCACATATTCATCAGTTTTATCATAATCTACAATAGCCATATAAAACGACCCCATATTTTTAAATTCAAGGATTTTATCCTCACTTAAATATGAGCTTATTTCAGCCTTTGAAGTATCTTCCCCATATTCTTCAATCAATTCAACTTCTATTACTAAATTAAGTCCATAACGCGAAATTCCCGTTCTACCTTCATTCCACAAGCTTATCTGTGTTTCATCCTCTGATGATAACAATTTAACTGTTTCCTGTACCTGAGGTGTTTGTGGCATTGGGGATATTTGAGGTGATTTTGTTGGTACTGGTGTCGATATTACAGTTGGATTCACACTCTGTGTTGGACTTTGTGTATTCTGCTCATTTATATACAATTCATCAGGTTTATTTTGACAAGCAGATAGTATCACAACACATATACAAATTAAAAAACACATTATATATTTATTCTTCATATTTTTCACCTCATAATATTCATATTTCAAACTAATCCTACGGTGTTTCGCAAATTGTGTCAAGTTGCACCTGCTTTACCCTAACTCTTCCATTGATAAATTCAACATGTCCAATTGCACCATTTACAATCTGCATTTGCGGCGGAATGTGTCCTATATCCGCATCATAGATAACAGGCACATTCAAATTACCCACTCCCTGCTGCAATGCATCAGGCAATGTAAAATCCTGTACATCTCTATACCCATCCGGACGTCCTATAATTCCCTTGCAATATTCAAACCATCCACATTCCCTCATCTGCCACAATGTACGGTAAATGTCCGCCGAATTCATTTCACAACTTTCCAAAGTCCAAATAAAACCATACTTCCTATATTTATTCAAAAACGTCTCTACTGGCGCAAATCTCGTTCCTATAAGTTTGCACAGAGTATCCATGCATCCTCCAACCATCATTCCGTCAATCGAAATTCGTTCCTCACCTTTTAATGCCTTCCACAATGAAGGTTTATCAAGTTTATATACCTCCTGTGAAAAATCCACCCAACTTGTAAAGCCACCCCATTTATCCCAACTTTGCTGTTCAGTCACTGGCTTTGATATACTTTCAAACATTCGCAAATCAGTTTCATGTACACCTGAAAAACCCATATTCATAAGGTTTGAACCGTGTAACGATGCTATATCACAGGCAACTGTCAACACAAAGGTAAGAGTACTTATATCTGAATACCCGCATACCCATTTAGGTGAAGTCTTTTTTAATATATCAATATCTAAATATGGTAAAATATCCATGAGAAATTCGCCTCCCCACGGAGGTAAAATGGCTGACACTTGCGAATTTTCATATAAACTCATAAATTCGGCGGCACGGGTTGCACTGTCAGCACTAACACATTTTTCACTGCTACGAACCGATTCAGTTTCAAGTACATCATAACCCATTTCTTTTATGTTAAATATTGCATTATCCATGCGTTCATTTAATTTTTCACCGGAAATTCCGCTTGAAGGTGCACAAACACCAATAATGTCACCTTTTTGTAATAATTTAGGGTATTTCATTTTTCACTCCAATATTTTAAATTCATCCAGTTCTGCTATCATTTTATTCAGAGTATTTGACTCCTCGCCCCATTCCAATATCTTTGCCGTAATTTTAAATCTTTTCATTGCTTTAAGTGCATTTTCTTTGAGCTCCGCAGTAATCTTACCTGTTATCTTTATCTCTCCAAAAGCAACGGCATAGGTCACCATATCACTCTGTGTTATATTCATTTCATCTTCTTTTAACTGCTCTTTTATATCATCCTCTTTAAGACTGGTCACCGAAACATAGTTCATACCCCAAACATCCTCAATTATCATTCTCGGCATATCACAGAACTTTAAATCTGGCTTCTTACGCAATTTTTCAGTCATCTCATACAAGGTGTCTGAACCCTCGTCACTTCCAAAGGGTGCTTCCTCATCACCGCAATCATAGTATAATTCATCTGTAAAATGTTTTGAAAAATTCGGATGAGACGTTTTGGGATGAAGTCCTATTTCCTCATCATCAAAGTAAAATCGGTTGTTAAAATCAAAATCCTCTGTCTCTTTATATCCTTTTTTCAACTTAGAGGCTATAAGCTTTTCAGCCTGTTTTTCACACTCGGCTTCACTTTCAAATTCTTTAATCTCATACTTTCCATGAGCACCAGCTTTGCCGTAGTTCACAGCAAAATCACAACCACTGTAATCTATCCACCAAAATTTATGCGATTTCTCATCTTTAAAAACAAATGCTCTTTTCATGGTCTATCTCCTCGTATAATAGTAATTAGTTCGGAAAACATAGCTGTCAACTCCGAACCTGGTTGACTTTTGGTCAAGCTATTTGACCTATAGAAACGCCCTGTATATA